>Ga0335069_10001769_pt1 | contig 34225 bp, 25 predicted proteins | sample Lox_Sample_11_FD_206714 | JGI IMG/M metagenome (GOLD analysis project Ga0335069, IMG submission 206714) | Soil microbial communities from Loxahatchee National Wildlife Refuge, Florida, United States - Lox_Sample_1.1 | ecosystem: Environmental > Terrestrial > Soil > Wetlands | place: USA... | reverse complement strand
TGGGCAGCACGCGAACTCTGCACGTGGACGTGCGCGTCGTGGCGGCGACCAACCGCGACTTGCCGCAGATGGTTGAGGACCGCCTGTTCCGCAGTGATCTCTACTATCGCCTGAATGTTTTCCCGATCGTCGTGCCGCCACTGCGCGAGCGCGCCGAGGACATTCCGCTGCTGGTCCGCCACTTCGCCCAGAAGTACTCACGCCGTATGGATCGCCACATCGAGACCATCCCGACGGAGGAGATGGAAGCTCTGGCGCGCTACCCTTGGCCCGGCAACGTGCGCGAGCTTGAAAATCTCATTGAGCGCGCCGTCATCCTGGCGCGGGGCCCGACTCTGCACGTGCCCCTGCCGGAAGTGCGTTTGGCCACGGACGATTCTTCTTCATCACTCATGACCCTGGAAGCCGCGGAACGCGAGCATATCCTGCGCACGCTGCGTGAGACGAACTGGGTCATTGGTGGGCCTCACGGCGCGGCCGCGATTCTGGGGATGAAACGTACAACGCTGCAATCGCGCATGGCCAAACTAGGCATCGTCCGCCCCGGCCGCCAACCCGATGCACCCTTACGCAGATCTGCTGTTGCGGACCCGGCATCCCAGGGCGGAACATAGCCGCGGCCCATCCCTTTCGCCACCCCGCCGTGACCCGGTAAGGGCTGCAGAACGCACAGCGCCTCCCCCTGCTTCGGCGATTGGTAATTGTGACCCGCAGCGTGGGCGCGGTATAGTTCTCAAGACTAACGACGGAAGGAACGGGAGCTTGCGAAACGACCTGAAAGCCTTGACGCTGGCAGCGGCCGCCGCCGTTGTTTCCTCCATCGCCATAGTAGCCGTGCCCGTGCGGAGCCCCGTGCACGCCCAGCCTGGGCCGGTGTCCACTGCCATCCCCGTGCGCTTCACCGACATCCGCCAAGCTGCGAGCATCGACTTCCAGCACGACGCGACGATGACCGACGAAAAGGAATACATCGAGACCATGGGGAACGGCCTCGGCTGGATCGACTATGACCAGGACGGGCTGATGGACCTCTACCTGGTGCAGACGGCGGCGGCGGAATGGTACAAACCCACGCGGCCGCTCCGCTCAGCTCTTTATCACAACAACGGCAATGGGACCTTCACGGATGTCACCGAGAAAGCCGGGGTCGCGGGCGTAGGGCATTACGGCCAAGGCGTCGCGGTGGGAGATTTCGACAACGACGGTTACCCCGACATGCTGGTCACCGGGTACGGTCGCGCGATTCTTTACCACAACAATGGCGATGGAACCTTCACGGACGTGACCGCCAAGGCCGGCGTCGCCGACGAGGGCAACTGGTCCTCGAGCGCGGGGTGGTTTGACTACGACAAGGACGGTTATTTGGATCTTTTGATCTGCAATTACATCCAGTGGTCACCCAAGAACAATCTCTGGTGCGGCGAACACAAGCCGGGCTATCGCGCTTACTGCCACCCGGACAATTACCGCGGAGAGAAGTTGAAGCTCTACCACAACAATCATGACGGCACCTTCACTGACGTGAGTGACGCCTCGGGTGTGAGCAAGCCGGAAGCCAAGGGGTTGGGTGTCGTCCTGGCGGACTTCAACAACGACGGCTGGCCCGACATCATGGTGGCCAATGACACTTGGCCGAACTTTCTCTTCCTCAATAACCATGATGGGACGTTCCGCGACGTTTCTTTCACCTCGGGTGTGGCCGCTAGTGAAGACGGTAAATACGAGGCGGGGATGGGAACGGACGCGGCCGATGTCGATGGCGACGGGTGGTTGGATATTTACGTGACCCATCTGGATTTCGAGCTGAGCAGGTTTTACCACAATAACCACGATGAGACTTTTGACGATGCCACGTTCAGCTCGGGCCTCGGCAACAAAGCTATTTTCCTGAGCGGCGTGAGTGACAAGCTGTTTGACTACGATAACGACGGCTGGGTGGACATTTTTCAGGCAAACGGCAGTATGTTGGATAACATCCGACTGTACCATACGGAAGTCTCCTGGGAAGAACCCAAGCTGATGTATCGCAACCTGGGCGGCGGGAAGTTCGAAAAAGTCTCGGACAAGCTCGGCCCGGACTTCGTGCGGCCCACGGCGGGGCGTGGCTCAGCAGTAGCCGATTTTGACAACGACGGTGACCTGGATATTGCCGTTTCCAACAACAACGCTTCCCCCCAGTTGCTTCGCAACGACGGCGGAAACGCCAACCACTGGCTGGAGATCATGCTGGTGGGGACGAAGTCCAACCGCGACGGCCGCGGGGCAGCGCTGAAGCTTGTCTCCGAGGGATTCACCGAATATCGGCAGGCCCAGGGGGGAATGAGTTACATGTCGGCCCACGATCCGCGCATTCACTTCGGATTGGGCCAGAGAAAGACCGTCGATTCCCTGGAAATCACCTGGCCGAGCGGAGTTGTGGATAAGCTCACAAACGTTCCTATCGATCAGATCCTGACTGTCAAAGAAGGCGCCGGGATTGTCCCCAGGAACTTTCCCAAGATCTCCTGGAAATAGTGCCGAACTGCCAAGGTACTAGGGCTGGTGTCCTGGCTCACGGAAGACGTGTGCAGTGCCAGTCGGGCGTTCACTTCCGCTTGGCTTCAACACTATTTTCGTGTACACTATCCTCGTATGAAAAACGTCACCCTAAGTGCCGATGAAAACCTCATCGAGCAGGCGCGACTGGTGGCCCAAGGCCAGCACACGACCTTGAATGCCGCGTTCCGCCAATGGCTGGAACACTATGCTGCTCAGTCAGGTAACGCGCAAGAGGTGGACTCATTGTTTGCGCGGCTGAGCCACGTTCGCGCCGGTCGCCACTTTACCCGTGACGAAATGAATGAGCGATAGGTTCTTCCTCGATACCAATGTCTTTGTATATGCCTTTGACACAGGTGCCCCACTCAAGGCCCGGCGGGCTCGGGAATTGATTCGCCAAGCCGTGTCTATGCGGCAAGGAATCATCAGTTATCAAGTCGTCCAGGAGTTCTTCAACGTAGCGTTCCGCCGTTTTGCCCAGCCCCTGAACACTGCCGAAGCGGAGCAATATCTTGCGACCATCTTTCGGCCGCTCCTGGCAATCCACTCTTCCTACACCCTCTATGTGGAGGCGCTTCAGCTCGCTGGAAGATTTCACCTTTCGTGGTACGACTCGCTGATCGTCGCCGCTGGGATTGAAGGCCAGTGTGACGTTCTCTACACCGAAGATCTGCACCATGGACAGCGATTCGGCAAGATGCTAATTCAGAATCCCTTCTCGTGACGGAGAGGTGCAGGCAGTTCGGATCAGATATTCCGTGCTCGCGAGTCGTTCTACGACCGATTGCAGCTTGACTGCCCCGACGGCGGTCGTGATAATCAGCTCTGGTTCTTAGGCCAAGCGGGCGGGGGCAAAGCGTGCGTAATTTCGGTAAGGTAGCCGTGCTGGGCGCGGGTACGATGGGTTCTCGTATCGCAGCTCACCTGGCCAACGCCGGTGTCCCCTCCCTGCTCCTCGATATCGTTCCACAGGAATTGACGCGAGCCGAACTCGCGAAGGGACTGACCCTCCACGCGCCGGAGGTCCGCAACCGTCTTGCCCGGGCGGGCCTGGACGCCGCGCGGAAGTCCCATCCCTCAGCTTTCTTCGTCCCGGAAGCGGCGAACCTCGTGACCGCCGGGAACCTCGAGGACAATTTCCGCAACCTGCAAGGCTGCGATTGGATCATTGAGGCCATAACGGAAGACCTACGCGTCAAGCGGTCACTGCTCGAAAGAATCCAGGCCGTGCGCGCGCGCGACACGGTTGTCAGCTCCAACACATCCGGCATTTCGGTGGCCGCCTTGGCAGACGGTTTCACCAACGAATTCCGGCGCCACTTCCTCGGCACGCACTTTTTCAATCCGCCCCGCTACCTGCACTTGATGGAGATCATTCCGGGCCCTTCCACGCTTCCGGAAATCGTGGAGAGCCTTTCAGCGTTCGGCGACATCGCTCTGGGCAAAGGCATCGTCATTGCCAAGGACACGCCCAACTTCATCGCGAACCGTATCGGGACGTTCTCGCTTCTGAACAACCTCCGCATCCTCCAGGAAGAGGGCTACACGGTCGAAGAAATCGACCTGCTGACCGGCCGGGCGATGGGCATGCCGAAATCCGGCACCTTCCGCACGCTCGACATTGTTGGCCTCGACGTGCTGGCGCACGTGGTCAGAAATCTCCGCGAGTCTTTACCGGATGACGAATGCCGGGATCTATTCCAGATTCCGCACTTCCTGGAGCAAATGCTCAGCCGCAATTGGCTCGGGGAGAAGACCGGGCAAGGATTTTACAAGAAGGTGCCGGGGCCAAGCCCCAACGGAAGTGAAATTCTGGCCCTCGATCTTGACTCTTTCGATTACCGCGCCCGGAGACGTGGGAATCTTCCTGCACTTGAAATGGCGCGAAATATGGATGACCTGCGCGCCCGCGCCGCAGCTCTTTACCAAGCGCCCGGCCGGTGCGGAAGGTTTTATCGAAGAGCCCTTCCGGATCTGTTCCACTACGCCGCTATGCGTGTCCCCGAGATCTCGGAGGACATTGTCGCGATCGACAACGCGATGAAGTGGGGCTTCAAATGGGAATGCGGCGTGTTTGAGCTTTGGGATGCCATCGGCCTTGATAACGTCCTGGAGGAGTGGGCCAGAAACCACCGCTCGCTGCCTCCCCTTGTCGAACGTTTGCAGGCCGCGGGGGGAACGTCATTTTACGCGGAGAAGTTCGGAACGAGGTCCTGCTTCGACCTCGCCGCGGGCAGCTATTGTGAAGTCGAAGCGGGACCCGGCGTCTTGCTGCTTCCCGCGCTGAAGGCTCGCCGGAAACAGGTTAAGGAGAATGCCGGGGCCAGTCTGATCGATCTCGGTGACGGCGTGTTGTGCTTGGAGTTTCATTCCAAGATGAACACGCTCGGCCCGGACTCGATGGAGATGGTCCACGCGGGGCTGAAAGCGCTGAATCGCGATTTCGACGCCCTGGTCATCGGGAACCAGGCGCCGAACTTCTGTGCGGGCGCGAACCTGATGCTGATTCTCGCGGCAATTCAGAAGGGTGAGTGGGATGAAATCCACAACGCCGTGCAGGCTTTTCAAAAAGCCCACATGGCGCTGAAGTACGCGCCGAAGCCCGTGGTGGCCGCGCCTTTCGGCATGACCTTGGGCGGGGGCGTGGAGATGTGCTTGCACTCGGCCCGGATACGCGCCGCGGCGGAGTGCTACATGGGCCTGGTCGAAACCGGAGTGGGCCTGATCCCCGCGGGCGGCGGCGCCAAGGAGCTGCTGCTGCGCGCCATGGACGCGGTCCCTGAGGACCCCGAGGCTGATCCCTTCACGTACCTCAAGGAGGTTTTCGTGAACATCGGCACGGCCAAGGTCTCCACCAGCGCCGAAGAGGCGCGGTGCCTGAGGTATCTTGCTCCCCGGGATTCCATCAGCATGAACGGCGATCGGCTGATCGCGGACGCGAAGCAACTGGCGCTTGACCTTGTCCACTTGGGATATCGTCCCGGCACGCCGCGAGAAGATATTCGCGTGCTGGGCCAGGCGGGATTCGCCAAAATGAAATTGCTCCTCCACCTCATGCAGCGCGCTGAATACCTGTCCGAGTACGACGTCGTGGTAGGGACGACGCTGGCCAGGGTTCTTTCCGGCGGCGGCGAGTTCACCTCACCTCAATGGGTTTCGGAACAGTATCTTCTGGACTTGGAACGCGAAGCCTTTGTGAGCCTGTGTGGGCAGAAGAAGACAGTCGAGCGCATTCAGTACACGCTGAAGAAGGGGAAACCCCTGAGGAACTAAGCGCTGTTGCACCTGGCCACATCAGAATTGTTGATTTGCGATTGGAGGTTTGCGGTTCGCAGCAACAACTGCCGGAATGAGCGTTGGTTCCGTGCGCAGCGGCACAACTTGTAGCGCACCTGTAGCGGCGCTCTATGAGCGCCGAACGGCGGTCATAGACCGCCGCTACAGCACAGAGTCTCGTGCGGAACCGGTGCAGTCACAGAGAACAATTATCAATCGTTACTATTTGTGTCTGCCAACCAACGGCAGGCATTGCCACATCACAAAATGGCCGGGAGAGAAAAATGAGGGAAGCGGTTATTGTTTCCATCGCGCGGACGGCGGTGGGCAAGGCGCCGCGCGGCGCCTTGCGCGCCACTCGGCCGGACGAGATGGCAGCCGCGGTCATCCAAGAAGTCCTGCGGCGCGTGCCCGTGGTGAGCGCGGCGGAAGTGGAAGACGTCATTCTGGGATGCGCGATGCCGGAGGCTGAACAGGGCAACAACGTGGCACGGGCAGCTTCACTGCGCGCGGGCCTGCCGGTCACCTGCTCCGCGATGACGGTCAATCGCTTCTGTTCTTCAGGACTCCAGTCGATCGCCCTGGCTGCTGAACGCATTCTGGCCGGGTTCGCAGAAATCATCGTCGCCGGCGGCACCGAAACCATGAGCATGATCCCACTGGGAGGTTATCACTTTTCCCCCAATCCTCACTTGATGGAGTCCTATCCCGATTTCTATCTAACCATGGGGCTGACGGCCGAAAACCTGGCGAGGAAATACAACATCACCCGCGAGGCACAGGACCGCTTTGCGCTGCGCAGTCACCAGCGCGCCACTGCGGCAATCGACCAGGGCAAGTTCCGAAAGGAGATCGCACCACTCGAAGTCAGCGAGGTGGGAATCGACCGGCGGAGCAAGCCCCATCGCCGCGCGGTGAGTTTCGAGAAAGACGAAGGGCCACGGCGCGAGACCTCCCTGGAAGCGTTGGCGAAGCTGGCGCCAACCTTTCATGCGCACGGAACAGTGACTGCGGGCAATTCTTGCCAAATGGGCGATGGTGCCGCGGCCGCTTTGGTGATGTCACGGGAAAGAGCCGAGGCAATGGGCGTCAAACCTCTCGCGCGCTTCGTGAGCTACGCTACGGCCGGCTGCCTGCCGGAAGAGATGGGGATAGGCCCGGTCAAGGCGATTCCCAAGGCTCTGAAACTTGCCGAACTGAAGTTGGCCGATGTGGATCTAATCGAGCTGAACGAGGCGTTTGCCGCCCAGGCGCTGGCCGTGATCAAGCTAGCGGGACTCGACATCGAAAAGACCAATGTGAACGGCGGCGCTATCGCTCTGGGACATCCTCTCGGGTGCACAGGCGCCAAGCTGACGGCCACCCTGCTCGGTGAACTGAAGCGGAGGAATGCGCGGTTCGGGATGGTCACCATGTGCGTGGGCGGTGGAATGGGCGCAGCGGGAATCTTCGAGAATCTAGCGGCCAGCTCGGCCACGCAATCCTGAGGCGAAGTCAGGCGCGGCGCAGACAGTCCTCAACCAGGACGGTCAGCACTTCTTCTTGAACGGCTCGAAGATGACGAATGAGCGGAGAATCAGCGTGGCGCGCTTATACGTCCCTGCTGCGGCGCACCCCGCCGGATTCCAGCGGCCTCAGGCGCCAATTGGCCGCTCGGGCGTTGGAGCTGAACCGTTACCCCTTCGTGTGAAAGGGCTCGTCAGCGTAGATCGTCCCGCCGCGCGCGCGACGAGCTATAGCCCGCGCAGCGCTTTGGTGGCTCCCCCGACATCGGAGACAGAAAGCACGAGGTCCGCTTTCTTAGTTCCGGCGGCGACGTCAGCGTATGCGTACTCAATGTTGATATTCGCGGCCGCGAGAAGCGCGCCCACCTTGCCCAGCACTCCCGGTTTGTCAGCGATGGTAACGCGCAGGACCTCTTCCTCCGTGACGCGCAGCCCCAGATCCTGAAGGACCTTCTTGGCCTTCGCGGGGCTCGTCACGTGTAGGTGCACCGGGCTTACGCCGGCCGTTTCCCAGCAGGCTATGGCCGTGATGTTGACTTTTGCTTTGCCCAAAGCCTCGGCGATGCGTTCCAGTTCGCCGGGCTTGCTCTCTACCCACGCCGTAAGCTGTTTCACTTTTGCCATGCTGCGCTCCTTGCAATGCTTCGGCATTGACAGAACATGATGTGGGCCAAGCGGCGTTACTGCCGCGGCCGCAGGATGACGTTGCCAAGCGCGCCGCGATTCTCTCCATCCGAGTCGCGCAGGGTGACGCTGACGCGGAAGGCATCCGCCGGAGCCGGAATGGACTTTTCCACCTTGGCGACTTCACGAGGATCAGCGGCCGTAAGCGCCACGTGGCCCAATTCCTCACCCATCACGCTGTAGAAGTCAGCCTGAAGGGTGCCCGGTACAAAGACACCAAATGTCCCCTTGAGACTTACATTGCCGCCGTCAAGTTTTGCAGTGAGCGGCTCGCTGACCGCGCCGGCCAGGTTGACAACACCTGCAACAGGGTTGGAAACCCGTGTAGGTGCCCAGTAAATAGGGAAGGAATACTCTTCGCCCGGCTCGAGCGTGGCATAAGGACTCAGGACTTCCGACTCCAGAAAATAAGGGGTTTTGGCGGGATCGTTTGCTAACACCTGATCAAAAGGTCCGCGCGAGATGACTCCCGGGCCGTCGTTCCAGGTTTCGACCGAAGCTCCGTCGGGGTACTCGCAGCCGGGAAAATACTTGAAGCTCTCGACCAGGCCGATGTTCTTCTGCCCGTTGACGACCGCATACCAGCCGGCATTCGCGTCCGCGGCGGCTTTTGCGACCCGGTACAAATAATGAACGCGCAACATTTGCTGTCCCGGGAGGACTTCGTAGCTGGGGTGCCGCGGGTCGCCATAAGGGTTGTAGTACCCTTGCGGGTATTTGCTGTGCGGATTCAAGGGCAGGTACAGGTACAGGTCCGGGTTGGGCTTGGAAGGATCGTTGGCATCGGCGGCGTCATTCTGAATCAAGTGCCAGATGCCCCAGCGGATTTCCCGCCGGCTGATGTTGCGCATCACCTGATCCACCTTGATCCGGGTGGTTCCGGCGTAGACGTGGTAGGTGCGCACCAACTGCACTCCGGAGCGCGGGTCCTCGGGGCTCGAGACGCGCACCGCGACCTCGGCAGGCGTCTCGGAGACGACCGCCGCTTTGAAATGGCTGCCGTCCAGAACGTAGTAAGGGATGCTCGGCCATTCCGCGTCGCTCATCCAGCCTTCCGGGCCGGGCCACGCCTTATCACCGCCATAGTTTGCCCAACCAGCCTTGAGGTTGTTCTGCGACTCCGGCAGGACCTTCCCTTCCAGGCTCTTATTCACAAAGAAATATTCGTGATCGCCCAATTGGAGCTGGATGGCTCGCCCACCAATGTCCGGGGCGACGTAGAGCGCTACCAAGCCGTTGGTGAGTTTGTAAACGTTCCAGTTTTTGTATTGAGTCTTTTCGAGCTTTGCGGAAAAAGATGCCACAGGGGCTGCCATAAGGGACCTCACAGAGAAAAACGATGTCAACATTTCCGGCTTCGGGGAGCGGCGGAAGCCGCTTCGCCACGGAACCCCGGCCAGGAGCAGGGGGATCGCAAGACAGATAACCAGGATCGATCGTGTGGATACAGGACGAAACATGGAATAGACCTCGCTCAGGCGCTTCCTTTTCAGAAACCCGTAGGGACAATCCAGTAGGTGGCCTGGAATGTCTTGCCGGGATCAAGCGTATCCAGGCTCTTGATTTTGCCTTCGTGGGCAAGATTGAAAGCGTTGGTTGGGCCGGTTTGCGGCTCGATACAAAACAAAAGATTGTCGAGCGGCGCGTACACAATGGCGTTGTCGAATTCCTTGCCGTAAACGACTTCGATCTTCTGAGTCTTTCCCTTGACCCAGATATGGCCCAAGCCCTCGGCGTCGCGCCGGAACTTGCAGTACCCGCCGTCCAGGAACCGTTGACCCAACGTGATGCCTTTCGAAGAGCCCGGCAGATAGCTTTCTGTCGGCTCGGTTTCGCCCGTGGGGACGAGTGTCTCGCTGGCCAGCACATGCTCCTCAGCGCCGATTCCCAGCGTCCATTCTTCGCGGGGGCCGTCGGGCCGGAAATAGGGATGGTAGCCGAAATGCACCGGCATCACCGCCTTGCTTACATTGGTCACCTTGGTGGTGCACTCCAGTTTGCCATCCTTCAGCCGGTAGGTGAGGTCATAGACGTGAGCAAAGGGGAATTGCGCCATCAGGTCCGGGTACTTGTAGAAATCCAGGTGCGACGTGATAAAGGCGCCGTCCGCTTCACTGGCTCCCGACTCCGCCACTTCCCAATGCGGCTCATAGACCAGCAGGCCGTGCAACACCAGGTTTGCCGGTGGGACGCGGAGCAAGTTCCCAAGGTTATCGTTAAGCAAGTACTTCTTTCCCTGGAAGTAGTAATAGTCCCGGTCAATCCGGTTTGCAAAAGGAGCGAGAAAGGGAATTCCCCATCCAAACCAATGCCGCGCGAGGTAGGCTTGCAAGGAATCGGGCGTAATCAAGACGTCCTTACCGTTGACTTTGAACTCGTAAGCAAAGTTGCCGATGTCGGGAACGATCCCCAAGTCGATCTTGCGGGCACGATCGAGCAAGTGGTAAGTGACGTGTCCGCCGACTTCCTTCTTCACTACCGAATAGTTGTCCATGGGGTTCCCTTTCCCCGGGAATGCCAGGAGCATGGCGATGAACGTACAAACAACGATGGAGGCTTTCACGGCGTGGTCCTTCAAAACTCCGCTGAAGATTGCGCGATGCAGTGACGGCAGCACCCTGTAGCGGCGCTCGATGAGCGCCGTTCGGCGGTCATAGACCGCCGCTACAATTCGCGGTTGCCACACAGACTCCCAAGGGGGCGCGGGGACGCATCATCATAGTTCCTGGCGTGGCCATAATTTGGACAGGCCTGGTCGTAGACCGCTGCTACAAATGCCGAAACCAGACACTATCCTGCTCCCAGCTTCGCCAGAGTGTGGGAAAACTCCTTCACGGCCGGATAAAGGTCACGATAAACCTGATAGTAGCTGTCGTAGCGAGCCACCTGGGCCGGCTTGGGGGACATGCACTCCTTTACCTGGATAGCTTCCTGCGCGGATTCTTCGACGGAGGAGTAGATGCCGGCGCCCACGCCTGCCAGTAGCGCGGCTCCCAGGGCCGATCCCTCGGACGTGCGCAGAGTCACCAGATCCTTCCCATAAATGTCGGCTTGAATCTGGCGCCACAAGAAGCTGCGCGACCCGCCGCCGGAGGCGCGAATCTGCTCCACGGGAATGCCCAACTCCTTGAAGATTTCCAGGGAATCCCGCAGGCTGAACGCTACACCTTCCAGGATGGACCGAACCAGGTGCGCGCGGGTGTGCGAAGCCGTGATGCCGAACCACAGGCCGCGCGCCTGCGGGTCGAGGTGCGGCGTGCGTTCGCCCATCAAATAGGGCAGCCACAGAAGTCCGTCGCTCCCGGCAGGAACCTTCTCGGCCTCGCGAATGATCAGATCATAGGGATCCAGATCCGTATGCCGGGCATACCAGGACTCCGAGGCGCCGAAATGATCGCGGAACCAGCGCAGAGAAAGCCCCGCGCCTTGCGTGACCCCCATGACGTGCCATTTGCCGGGAACCGCGTGGCAGAACGTGTGAATGCGGCCGCGCGGGTCCAGGGTAGGCTTGTCGGTGTAAGCAAAGATAACCCCCGAGGTGCCGAGCGTCGCGGAAGTAAGCCCCGGCAGGACGATGCCATTACCGACGGCGCTCGCTGCCTGGTCTCCCGCGCCCGCCACGACCGGCGTTCCGGCGTTAAGGCCCGTCACAACGGCCGCAGTGCGCGTGATCTCACCCGTAATTTCGGGCGATTCATACGACCGCGGCAGAATCCGGGCGTCAATCTGCAATGCCGCTGACATCTCGGAAGACCAGCGGCGGTGCGTGACGTCGAAAAGCAACGTGCCGGAAGCGTCCGACACATCGGTGGCGAACTCACCGGTTAGCCGGAAGCGGACGAAGTCTTTGGGAAGCAGGAAATGGGCCGCACGCTCAAACACGCGTGGTTCATTATCACGAATCCAGAGCAGCTTGGGAGCACTGAAACCCGTGAGCGCGGGGTTCGAAACCAATTGAATAAGGCGTTCCGCGCCCACCTTCCCCGTGATCCAATCACATTGGGCCTGGCTGCGCTGGTCGCACCAGATCAGCGAGGGACGAAGAACGGCAGGGGTTTGATCCAGGAGCACAACCCCATGCATCTGCCCGGAAAACCCGACGGCGGCGATGTCGGAACCTTTCAAGTTCGCCTGTTCGAGCGCCGCCCGAATGGCCACCAGAGTTGCTTGCCACCAGTCCTCCGGTTCCTGTTCGGCCCAACCCGGTTTCAGCATGCGCATGGGCTGGTGTTCGCCCGTCGCTGCCCCCACCACATGGCCGTCCGGGCGAACGATCACCGCCCGAGTGCCTGTCGTCCCGACATCGATTCCCATCATGTAAGACATGGGTTCACTCATTGGTGATTGGCGATTTGTGATTGGCGATTGCTTCCACGCGCCTGCGCCGTTCTGCGTGAAGTCTGAAAGATTCTCACCAACTCGTTCGCCTCACTCAACAAACCTTCCAATCTGGTCCTTTTCATAATGCCTGCATCGATCAGCAACTCCAGCCAGAACACACTTTCGTCAGCCTCTTCAACAGTGATGCCGACCTTGGAAATGAAGTCAGCCCGCGACCGAGCTCGGCAGGCACTCCGGTAGTTGGCCGCGACTGCGGTTCCGGACCGAAGTACCTGCCGACCCAATACTCGAGCCCCCTCCGTTTTCGGCAGAGCGCGAAACAGATTAATAATCCTCAGCGCAAACCCCTTGGTCCTCTGCCGCAGTTCTTCGGGGTTCGAGCGAAGTGGCGCGGACCACCGGTTTTGTGGTCCGCGTCTCTTCCCTGGAAATTATCCTCGCAGGATCCTTCTGAAGAACCGCAGACCGCAACCGCGGCGGTCTGCGCTACCCGGTCGAAATCGCCCGCGAAGGATTACATGCAATCACAATTCGGCAATCGCAAATCGGAAATTACCGGGGCACCTTTTGCCAGTGCCCTGACTTCGCCGAGCGCTCAACCGCCTCGAGTACGGCTTGATTCCTTACACCATGGTGGAAGTTCGGCTCGGGTAGCCGGTCCTTCTCGATGGCCATAAGAAAATCGTGGATGGCGTGAACAAAAGTGTGCTCGTATCCAATGATGTGCCCGGGAGGCCACCACTTACCGGTGTAGGGGTGCGTCGCCTCGGTCACGGAGATCGTCTTGAAACCCTGTAACTCCGTGGGGTCCGTGCGATCATAAACTTCCAGCTCGTTCATGCGTTCCTGGTTGAAGGCGATGCTTCCCTTACTTCCGTAAACCTGGAACGTGTTGAAGTTCCGCCGGCCGCCTCCGAACCGCGTGGACTCGAAAACTCCGACGCTGCCGTTGTTGAAGCGGGCAAGGAAATTGGCGTCGTCATCGACCGTGACTTTGCCTTTCCCCTTTTGGCCCTTGGCTCCCCAGGCGCCTTCACCTTCCGCCGGCAGAGGCCGTTCCTTGATGAAGGTCGTCATCATTCCGGTCACGGTCTGGATCTCCTGGTTCAAGTACTCCGCCAGGTCGATGGCGTGCGCACCGATATCGCCCAGAACGCCACTGCCGGCGTACTTCTTTTCCAAGCGCCAGACAAGCGGGAATTCCGGATCGATGATCCAGTCCTGCAAATAGGCCCCATGGTAGCGGTAAACGTCACCCAGGAACCCATCGTCGATCAACTTCTTTGCGAAGGTGACCGCCGGGGCGCGGCGATAGCAGAAATTCACCATATGCATCACCCCGGCTTTTTCGGCAGCCTTCAGCATCTCCTTCGCTTCCACCAGGCTGTTCGCCAGGGGCTTTTCGCAAAAGATGTGCTTGCCCGCTTGAGCAGCGGCGATGACCATCGGATGATGCAGATAGCCCGGGGTCGAGACATCGATGATGTCGATATCCTTGCGCTCAACCACGCGCCGCCAGTCGCTGTCGAATTCTTCCCATCCAAACTGGCGAGCCGTGGCCCCGAGTTCTTCCGCGCTAGCTTTTCCGCACAGGACTTTCATGCGCGGCACAAGCTTCCCCGGAAAGAACCTTCGCACCTGGCGATAGGCGTTCGAATGCGCCTTCCCCATGAAGCGATGGCCAATTAGTGCAACGTTAATTTCAGGCATTTTGGGATCTCCTCTATCACGAACATTCTCGAGTAAACGGAATAGTAGACGGTAGACGGCATACGGAATACGGCACCCCCGTGCTAACGCCGCCCCTGTCTCCTACGCCGCAAGCGACCTTGCACCCAGAGACCGCACAAGGCCGTACAGCATCTTGCTGATTGTTTCCACCTTTTCAGCCAATCCCTCATCCACAATACGGTAACCCAGATCACGGCAGAGGATGAGGTAGTAGCGTAACTCTTCAAGCGAAGCCTGCGCCATGTTATAGAAGTGCGCTTTGTCTGACCGGCCTCGCCGCTTGAACCCTTCCGCAACGTTTGCGGGAACGGAAACCGCTGCCCGGCGCATCTGTGAGACCAATCCAAACTTCTCTTCCGTGGGGAAACTCTGAGTCCGCTTGTATATGTCCAGCACCAGCTTGTGCGCAGCCTGCCAAACCTCCAATTGCTCAAATCTCTCGATGGCCACAAGAGCCCCCGTCTACCGCCCTTCACGCCCACCACATCCCCTGCAATCTCTCCCTGATGACGATCTGGTTTAGGAACGCGGCGGCCTTGCCCAGTCCTTCATCGACGGACATCAGGCTGTCTTCGTGCTCGATGGAGAGGACGTCGTCGTAGCCGACCATTTGCAGGGTGGAAATGAAATCGCACCAGAAATCGGCATCGTGGCCGTAGCCGACGGTGCGGAAGATCCAGGAACGATTCTTCTCGTCGCTGTAGGGTTTCGTGTCGAGCACGCCGTTAATCTTGAGGTTGTCGTTGTACAGGCGCGTATCCTTGGCGTGGACGTGGAAGATAGCTTCGCCCAACTTGCGGACGGCCGAGCAGGGGTCGATCCCTTGCCAGAACATGTGGCTGGGGTCGAAGTTGCACCCAACGGCGGGCCCGGATGCCTCACGCAAGCGCAGCATGGTTTCCGGGTTATACACCACAAAACCCGGGTGCATTTCGATGGCGACGCGCACGCCGTGGTCGTGCGCAAACTTGGCCCGCTTCACCCAGTAGGGGATGACCTTCTTCTCCCACTGCCATTTCAGGATTTCCGGATAGTCGGGAGGCCACGGCGTCGGCGACCAGTTAGGATACTTCGAGCCCTCGGAATCGCCGGGGCAGCCGGAGAAATCAATAACCTTCGTGACGCCCAGTTTTTCCGCCAGCAGAATGGTTTTGCGGCTGGCTTCCGACTGCGCCTCGGCGATGGCTCGATTGGGATGCAGAGGATTGCCGTGGCAACTCAAGGCGCTGATGCTGACGCCTTGGTCGTCGAGCTTCTTTTTGAACTCCTTGATTTTGGCCGCTTGGCCCAGCAGATCGAGCTTGAGGTGTGGATCGCCGGGATAATTGCCCGTTCCCAGTTCCAACGTGCTGATACCTAAAGGCTTAACCTTCTTAATGACCTCGTCCAGGCTGAGTTTTGGCAGCAATGCTGTGAAGAGTCCGACTTTCATATTGATCCTCCCCCATTTACCCGTGAGCCCGCCGGGCTATCCACCGTTCGACCCGGCTGCGCAACGTCGGCGAACTCTAAGTGAAAAGACGCTAAATCTATAGTCCCGCCACGTTCGCGTCAATCGAAAACTATATCGAGCCGCATCTATTGTAGCGGCGCTCTATGAGCGCCGTTCGGCGGTCATAGACCGCCGCTACAGCTCGCGGCTTTCACACCGGCTCCTCCGGGGCCCAATCGCTGCCGCAGCCCCCTACTTCAGATGCTGGTCGTACCATTCCGCCGTGCGCCGCATGATGTCGCGCTGATGCTCGGGGCTGTGAACGGTATGCCCCTCGTTGGGGTAGACCACAAACCGGTTCTCAACTCCGAGATCCGTCAGCGCGTGCCAGAACTCAAACGACTGCGGCGTCGGGCACTCACCGTCCCGGTCGCCGACCAGAATCAGCGTCGGCGTCTTGACGTTCTTGATGAAAGTGATCGGAGAACTCTTGGCATAGACAGCCGGGTCGTCGTAGACCGAAGCACCGAAGAACGGAATCAGCCACTGGTCGATGTCATTTTCACCGTAGTAGCTCTGCCAGTTGGCAATCCCCGCTCCCGAGACGGCGGCGTGGAAGCGGTGGGTTTGGGTCACGGCCCACATGGTCATGAATCCGCCGTAACTCCATCCGCCGATACCCACCCGGTTGTCATCCACGGGATAGTTCTTCACAACAAAGTCCACGCCGGCGAGGATGTCTTGAAGGTCTCCGTAGCCGAAATCTTTGACGTTGGCGCGCGTGAAGGCCTCACCTTGGCCGTAGCTGCCCCGCGGATTCGGGCGCAGGATGAAATAGCCGTCGGCGGAGAGAACATTGAGGTCAAAGAACGTCCCGGCCCAAGCGGGCCGAGCCATGACGCTGGGTCCGCCATGCACGGAGACAATCAGCGGGTAGCGGCGGGAAGGGTCGTACGCGCGCGGGTAAATCAGCCAGCCCTGGACAGCATAGCCGCCATTCGACCAGTGAATCGACTCCGCCTTGCCCCAACTGGCATGCGCTTGCCGATTCACGTCCGTCACAGGCTTCCACGCGCCAAGCGGACCTGCCCAGACCTCCGGTGGCTTGTCAAAAGACTCGCACACCAGCGCGCTGGTTTTGCCGTCGCGAGCTAGAGACAACGAATACACTCCACTGCCCACCGCGAGCGTCACGGGTCCCTTCCAGATCTGGGCTGTGTTGCGAGTTGCGACGTCGAGAGTCGCCACCGCACTGGCGCCGTCGAGGTTTTCAAGCAGAAGAACCTTGTCGCCTCCGGGCAGCCAGGTAAGCCAACTGGGCGAGGCCTGAATGCCGGGAGTCAGGTCGCGGGCTTCTCCGCCTGCCGCAGAAACAAGGTACACCTCACCGCCGATGGAGCTCTCATCGCTCATCAGCCCGCCGATGAAGGCCACACTCTTCCCGTCCGGAGACCAGCGCGGCACGGCAATCTGGTAAGAAGGCTTGAAGAGCGGTTTGATTTCGCCCGACGCGGCCTGGACCGTGTAGAGCTCGGCAATATACCAGTTGCCGTCACCCGCACCGTGCGCGGCGGTGATGACGAACCGGTCGCTTGCAGGCGACCAATCGTATTCATAGACGTAGAGGTCGGGAGGCGAGAGCTGGCGAACGCTGCCCGTGGCAACGTCAACCGTCGTCAGACGTTGTTCGAAAACCTGCCGGCCGATTTCTCCGGCAGGAGGTGTCATGGGCTCCATCGGCCCGGGCACGCGCGGGGCGTTCTCGATGAAGAGCACCGCCAAGGTCTTGCCGTCGGGCGACCAGCCGGGTGCGTCCAGGGCGCCGGTTAGTGCAGTGAGTTTCTTAGCCGCGCCACCGTCCACCGCCGCCACGTACAACTGGGCCTGAGACGGCGTCTGAGCGTTCGACAGGAAAGCCAGGGTGCGGCTGTCCGGGGACCATGCGATGCCGCGCTCTTCGGCGGCCTCCCCCTGGCCCGCGGTGATGCGCCGCGGAGAAGCGGGCGTGGACGCCAGGCTGGCGACGAAGATCGATGAATTCGAAGAGGCCGATCCATCCGCGGCTTGCAGGCCCTCGACCCAGGCCACCCATCGTCCGTTGGGAGAGATCGCCACTTCGCGGATTTCGTGCACCGCACTGAGCGAATTGAGAACCGCATCCACATCAAACTGTTGCGGTGATGCACCCGACACGAACACCGGCAAAGTGAGGGCGAGCAACAATGCCCACGTTACCCTACGGACTTCCATGAAAGGCCTCCTCGAAACTCCACAATTCACAACAGGGTCAGGCAACACCCTCGGCGCACCAACCCGCAAATCGCGCTGCAAAATCCTAATGGAATCCGCGCACAACAGCAAGGGATGGCACGGTGCTGAGGGCAATCGTTGACACGTTCCAGGCATGGCGATACTGTAGCCAGCGGGTTGATAGGCTCTCTTGAAAGAGTGCAGTAGGGACGCAAGTCCGTGTGCCTTGCGCTGGTCGAAGCGGCTTTTATTCGCTGGGCCAGTCCGCGCGCCCTCGGTGCACTCAAGATGTAACAGACTAGGAGCGTCGCTCCGCCTCCCCAAGAGGGGGACCGCTGTATTTTGAAATCCTTCAGACTCTGGATACTCGGTGTCCTCACGTGGCTGGGCCTGGCCATCACTGCCGGCCTCAACGCGCAGACGGCCAAGCCCAGCGTCGTGATCGTCACCATTGACACGCTGCGGGCTGACCACCTGGGCTGCTACGGCTACCGCGCCGGCCAGACGCCCAATCTCGACAATCTGGCCCGCTCGGCGGTCCGTTTCACGCGAGCGTTCACTCCGGTTCCCATCACGCTGCCCGCGCATTCGGCGCTCTTCACTGGCAGTTTCCCCATGGCGACCGGCATGCACGACTTCAGCGGGAACAAACTTCCCTCCTCGGCCGTCACCATAGCCAGTGTGCTTCACGAGCACGGTTATGCCACCGCTGCTTTCCTCGGCGCGGCCGTGCTCGACTCACGTTTTGGCCTGAACCGAGGTTTCGACACTTACTTTGACCATTTCGACTTCGACCGCCTCAACGAAACCAACCTGGACGCCATCAAGCGTCCGGGTGACCAAGTATTGGACAATGTGCTGGCCTGGTTCAAGACGAACCCACGCGAGCCGTTTTTCCTGTGGGTGCACCTCTACGATCCTCATTATCCTTACACACCGCCCGAACCCTACGCCAGCCGCTTTGCGCACTCTCCCTACGACGGTGAAATCGCCTTCGCGGATGCCGCCGTGGGCCGCCTGCTGACGTTCTTGAAGGACACAGGACGATACGATAGCACCCTGCTGGTAGTGGCGGCAGATCATGGTGAGGGCCTGGGCGAGCACGGCGAAAAGACGCACGGCTTCTTCGTCTACAACTCGACGCTGCATGTGCCGCTGCTGGTGAAGGTTCCCGGGGTCGCGCCGCGCACGGTTGAAAGGGAAGTCTCTCTGGTCGATGTCATGCCGACCGTGCTTCAGGCGCTGCGGCTGCCGATTCCGCCCAGCGTGCAGGGGCGCAGCTTGCTTGGGGATATCGAGGGCAGGACCTCCGACCGCGTGTCCAACCTGTATTCGGAAACCTATCTTCCCTTGCTGCATTTCCGCTGGAGCGCGTTGCGGGGTCTCGAAGCCAATGGGCTGAAGTACATCGAGGCGCCGCGGCCGGAGCTTTACGACACGCGTACCGATCCGCACGAGACCAAGAATCTCCTTGCCAGCCAGCAGGCGCTCGCGCACGAAATGCAGGGCCGATTGCAGAACCTGATCCGCCGTTACACGCCCGCCGCCGGGGGAGCTGCCGAGGAGCAGGAGCCCACCGATCCGGCGCTAGCGGACCGCCTCCGCTCACTCGGCTACGTCGCTATCTCTAGCGGTGCTTACTCCGATGCCAGCGGGAAGGGGCTGCCCGACCCCAAGGACCGCGTCCAGGTTTATGAACTCTTTTCCACAGCCATGTCGGACGGCCAACACGGCCGCTATCAGGAGTCGCTCGCGAAGCTCAGTGAGGCCGAGAAGACGGAACCCTCCTCGATGCCTATCTGCTATCTCCAGGCACTTGACTACTACCGCCTGAGGGACTTTCCCCGCGCCGCCGAGAAGTTCCGGGCGACGCTCGCCTTGGACCCTAAGTTCGCACTAGCGACTTATTACCTGGGTCTGACCCAGGTCATGACGGGCGACCTCGATGCCGCCCACGCGACACTGGAACACGCGCTGGAACTTGACCCTACGAATTTCGCCGCGGCTTACAACCTGGGGACTATCGACCTTAAACAGAACCGTGTCGAGGACGCCGTGCGCAACTTCCGGCGTGCCACGGAAATCAATCCGCAGTATGCCCAGGCTTTCGAAGCTCTGGGCGAACTCTACCTATACCTCCACCGGAACGACGAGGCCGTGCGGGTGCTGGAGCGCGCCGTGGCCATTGAGCCTGGTTTCGCCAAAGCACACCAGAACCTGGGCCGGGCTTACCAAGCCCAGGGCCGCGACGGCGACGCCCAAAGAGAGTTCTCGTTCGCTGCCTCCCCCACCAGCCGTTAACGTTAGGATAGCCAGAGAAGAGCCGGGAGCCACCCCAGCCGCGCCCTATGCCGCGCGCTTCCGCTTGGCAGCGAGTAGCAAACAGGCACGAGCCGGGTGCGTTCCTCTGCGGCCGCGCGATGATTTCACAGCTCCGCGCCCCCCCGGGCATTCACAACAACAGGATGATCACCAAACACGGGTGGCGCATACGTCCCGACCGTTCTTTGTCGGGATGTATGCGACTCTGGTGACACCTTCGCGCAACCCGGTCCGTGGCCAAGAGGGATGAGTCCCTCGGAAAGTAGCGCGGACCGCCACAGTTGCGGTCCGCGTCTCTTCGGTATCGTCTCGCGGGAATCTCTTTCTCCAATCCGCCAGCGTTCTCACGCGGCCAATGACAAAGGCCGGCTTTCGACACGGGGAAACCATACACCTTGAGGAGGTTGATCGCTACCGAAGAGACGCGGACCACAAAAACGGTGGTTCGCGCTACACGTTCGAGCCTTGCCACGCGCGCATGGTAACGCTAACAGGTCGCATACATCCTGACCAAGAACGGTCAGGACGTATGCGCCACCCGCGAAGGCCCCACCGGAGGAAATGATATGGGTATGAAAAAATCTCCTCTCGAGATGCCTACGGGCAGGCTGGCGCAGGGTACAGCCCTGCGAGCAGGAGAACGCAGAGTTTCGCTCTGCGCCAGCCCGCCAGCGCATGGTCAGAAGTACGGCTCGTAGATCACGTCTTTGACGCTGGCGTAGGCTCGACCAACCAGCCTCTGTGGGCGGCTCGCCGAGAAGACAACCTCTGTTCCTTTCAGGCAGATCTTACTGTAGCCACCAACCAGCTTTCCGCGCTTGTTGAAATATTGCCGCTGGGTGAATCCGCCAGCAACAACCACCTCCCAAACCCATCGGAGTTCGTCCTGCCACGATGCCCCACGCACTATGGTGCCACCCCGGGCAAAGCGGAAGAACTCCTGCTCCGCATGGCCAATAACAAGTTCTAGGTCATCCGCCACGGCGTACCCGCCGACTGATGCTGCTCTTGGGTTAGCCGGAGTGATGTCAAATTCCGGCTCCAGCAAGCCGGGCGAAGCTCTAAGTCGTCCTATTCGTAGTGAAGCCGTGCCAGCGGGCAAGGCACGAACGAGTGCTTCCAGCTCCCGTATCACTTCGGCCTCAAAACGAGTCCGGGGACAGGGCGGCGGGCCAGCCCATATGATCACCTTGTCGTCTTCCATGCCCATCACCCCTACTGTGGACCGCCCCAAATCCACCAGTGCGTCTTCGGCACGCTCGTAAGCCAGTCGAGTGCTTTCCCCGCGACCCGGAATCCGTACTCACCGGTTCCACGCAGGTAGCTCCACCCAACTCGGAGGTAGTCGTTCGAGTTGAAAACCGGCGTGTTCCCGCCGTACCGTGTCCCAAACAGGCGGCCAGACTGCACCATGCTGACATCCAAAGGTAAATACGCCAGACTAGCCATCGCCATGTTCGCGGCATCGTCAGATTCAATGTTTCCGTGTCGCCGGACCGGATGCCCCAGCAGCTCGCAAAACGCATCCCCACTGAAGCATGGTTGAACGTACGACAGAGCCGCTGCCACCGAGTAGGTGAATTGCAGGACACCCGACTCCAAGATAGATTCCTCATGTATTGCCTCGCCATTTGCATAGGAGAGCGACCACGAATTATACCAGTAGTAGGGGTAGCCCACCGTGACCTTGGAATTGGCAATTGTCTGGTTGACGGCGGCTTCAAACAACGCGTTGGTCCAGCCATGGGTAGCTCGGGCCAAGAAAGCGCAACCTCGATCTTCGACTCCGTCAACGGTGCAGGTCGTTTGCATCCCGGTGTCAAAAGACCCTTGTTGATTCCACCAAGGTGGCATTCCGCGGGTGGCGCATACGTCCCGACCGCCCTTTGTCGGGATGTATGCGACTCTGCTGACACCTTCACGCAACTCGGTCCATGGCCAAGAGCGATGAATCCTGCGAGAAGTAGAACCGCCAACTCGACCAGAGCCACTCGCACGGGTGCGTCACCAGGCCTCGTTTCACCGGATTATTATGCATGTAGTTCAGCTTCTCATTCCGCTTCTTCGGGCTCCAGATATTCATGTCGTAAAACTTCCGCTGCCACACTCGGAAGTGCGCATGATGGTGAACCGTGGCGGGCAGCGTGACCTGCGCCAGCATCTTCTGGCACCACGGATGGCCAGGCTTCTCCCGCAGGCTCTTTAAGATGAACAAGGCCGTACGATCCTTCAGCTTCTGCATGATCGCGGAGGGGTTCGCCTCCGGTCCCGGCCAGATCAGTACGTGGAAATGCTCCGGCATGAGAACGTAGCCGAGGATTTGGAATTTCAATTCCCGCCGCAAGTCATCCAAAACCGCCACCCATTGATGGCGGAAACGCTCGGAGTCAAACAGACGCGCGCGACGGTAAGTGCTTGCAGTCAGATAGTGCAGATGGTGAAGGCCGTAGTAGTGCCTTAGGGTCGCCACGCGCGCATTGTAACGCTAACAGGTCGTCGCATACATCCTGACCAAGAACGGTCAGGACGTATGCGCCACCCGCCGGGATGTGTGCGACCCGGCTGACACCCTTATACAACCCACGGCGCGTCCGGCCCGCATTCTTTCCTTTCGACACGGGGAACCATACACCTGGATAAGGATGATCGCCAGAGAAGAGACGCGGACGACAACCCCGGCGGTTTGCGCTACTCCCTTTAGGCTCGACACGCGCGCATTGTAAACGCTAATAGGTCGTCGCATACGTCCCGACCGCGGGTGGCGCATACGTCCCGGCGGGTTTTGCCGGGATGTGTGCGACCCGGCTGACACCCTCGCGCGACCCGGTCCATGGCCAAGAGGGATGAGTCCCTCGGAAAGTAGCGCGGACCGCCGCAGTTGCGGTCCGCGGTTCTTCCGCGTCGTGTCGCGGGGATCTCGTTTTCCGATCCGCCAGCGTTCTCATGCAGCCAATGACGAGTGCGTGGTTTCGACACGGGGAAACCATACACCTTGAGGAGCGTGATCGCCACAGAAGAGACGCGGACCACAAAATCGGTGGTCCACGCTACCCGCCCGTTGTACCGGCGCTCGATGCGCGCCGTGAGGTTGGATGGCGCAGAGCGCAGATCTCCCATTCCTGAGTCGGCAAGGCCAGCCAGTGCAAATGACACGACCACCCCGGCTCGATGCAGGGGGGCGGCTTGCCGTCCCCTTTCGCATCCCGCGGCGAGGCCGACTGGACAGAACGGGCGTTGCATATCAACGCCGGCAGGGTAAGCCCTGCCCCTACAGAACCCGCCGGGATGTGTGCAAGCACCGATCCCTGGGGGGGTAAAGTCCCGGCATGCCACGCCCGCGTCACTATTATGGACCGGCTGGCGCAGACCTCTGCCTTGGGAGGTCTGCGATCTCGCGAGCAACGTTCATCGATGGCGGCTCCCATCGTGGCAGGTACAGTGTCTCGGGTTCGGGGGTATCGCAGACCCACTACACCCGGGGTCTGCGCCAGCCAGTCGGTATCAAACCAGCCGCCGCTGAAGCTGCCAAACGGAGCGAAACCAGTAGCCCCTTGAGCCGAGGTTTCGGGAACCACAAACATGATCTGCGTGAGGGCGATAAGTGTGGCAAGAACCGAGCGGCGGAACATCCAACGCCTCCCAAGACGAGGGATGAACCGCAATCCGCAAATCCAGAGAGATACGGAAAAAGAGCTCAGCATCTTCCCCAAGGAAATAGTTTTCAATGATTAATGTCAGAACAGGTAATGACTATAATTAGGAATTCACGTATGTGATAGGTGAAAGCTGAGATATTGTATTGCATTCGGTAACACAAGGACTCGCGGTGCTCGAAGAGTCGCGAGGCCAGCGGGCGGGAAAGCCGTTGATGTGCCACTGCCGATTCAGGGTCTTGTAGGGGGCGGCGGGCGGAGCCGTTCGCTTTGAGCAAGGTAGCAGCAAGGCTGCTGGAGACTCGCTTGCAGGACGTGCGAGGCATGGTGAGGACACACGTCCGTGCTCCCCTATTGTGCTGAAGAACAATGGCTTACTAATTATTGGAAGAGTGACGCAGGTCAGGCGGCGAGAGGCCGCCTAATGTTGCGTAACGAAACTGCGTTGACCGTAGCGCCACCCTTTAGGGCGGCACTTGCCGGGCTAAGGCCTGGCCCTACAACGGTTTGACATTCTCTGAATAAGTAAACGTACCTCCAAAACGCAACACGAGGCACGTTCTGTGCCGACACAACCACTTCTTGCTGGCCGGCAGAAAACAAATGCCAGGGGCATTGCGGAAGGGCCCGCCTCAGCCTAACGCCGCCGCGCTTTCTTTACGGCTTTCTTGGCCTTCTTCGCCTTGACGGCCTTCTTTGCTTTCTTGGCCTTGGCGGCGGGCTTGCTGACCTTCTTCGCCGCCTTCTTCGGCTTAGCTTTTGCGGCCGGCTTCTTCTTTGCGGTAACCTTCTTGCGGGCAACCCGCGCAGGTGCTGGAGCCTCTACGGGGGCGGCTTCCGGCTCTTTCACCGGAGACACCGTCTCCTGGACTTCATAAGAGAGCTCCTCTTCGATCTCCTCGCCCTCGTCGCCCAAGCCCTCTTCGGCTTCTTCTTTGTAATCGGAGGAGAGTTCCTCTCCCAAATCCTCCATCTCGTCGCCTGGTTCGTTGTCGTCGTCGAAGGCCATGAATCCCTCCTCCTGTATTCGCACTTGAAACTCCGCTCCTATCGAAAGTGGCTTACGTGCGAGTCACAAATGTCGCACTTGCGCCAGATGTATACCACCCCAATCATCCTGTCAAGAGCTATTGAACAACTTTCCCTATTTGGCGGGTAAGGCGGCTGCGGGAGTGCTGCGCGAGCGGGGAGTGGAGGATTTCTTCCGGGTTGCGGCTGCTTTTCTGGTGTTGGGCTTCTTGGATGCCGCGGCCGAGGTGACTTTTGCCCGGCCTTTGTTGGACACCCGCCGGGCCGGGCGGGAACTTGTTTCCTGGGCCTGTGCGTAAATGCGAAGCGGCTTGCCGGAAGCCAGCTGCGAGGACTTCATGTTGTTCCAGCGGCGGATTTGGTACGGCGTCACGTCAAAGCGGTCCGCGATAAGGTCCAGCGTATCTCCGGGGCGAACGCGGTAATACGTGACCCGTTTAGTGGTTCTGGCCGTTGTTTCCCGCACGCGCGCCAGCGAGGAGTCTTTCCCCGGCGCCAGCGGCACCACCACGTGTGCCCCTTGGGCCAGCGAGTCCCCCGGGTCAAGCTGGTTGGCATTCGCCAAAACTGCTGGTGATATGCGATATTGCTTGGCCACGTCCGCTAAGGTTTCTCCCTCCGCAACCCTATGAGCGCGCCACCAGATACGCTTGCCCTCGGGGATGGAGGCTATGGTCTTTTCGTAGAGGCTCTTGGTACCTTCCGGCAAGTTCAGAACAAACGCCGGACTGTTCGCGGGGGTGGTCCAACGTTGCAGGCTGGGGTTCAGACTGACCAGCTCTTGTACGGGCCGGTCGATGAGCTCGGCCACCAGGCGAAGGTCCGTGGGAGTCCTTACCGTGACCCGATCCGGCCGCAGGGGAGGGTCGGGCGGCGTGTCAAACCCGTAGGCCTTGGGGTCCTTGGCGATCAGCGCTGTCGCGATGAACACCGGGACGTAGTTTTCAGTCTCTGTCGGAAGAGCGTGGATTCTGCGCAGTTCCCAATAGTCGGCGTAACCCGTTCTTTCCACGGCGCGCTGCACGGTTCCCGGTCCGCTATCGTAGGCTGCCATCACCAGGAACCAATCTCCGAATGTCTGGTAGAGCTCCTTTAAGTGCCGGGCCGCAGCCTCAGTTGATTTGACGGGATCTTCGCGCTCATCCACCCAGCGGTCCTTCTTCAGGCCATAAAGCTCTGCCGTCCCCAGTCCGAACTGCCAGATGCCCACGCACCGTTTGCTGGAAACAGCAAAGGGATTGAACGCACTCTCGCCCGCGGCAAGGTAGATCAAGTCCTGGGGCAGGCCCTGTTTGCGCAGAGCCTCCGAAATAAGCTCGCCGTACTTCCCTAACCCCTTCAAAACACGGTCCACATACCCTCGCCCATGCCGTTGGAGGTACGTCAGCACGCCATCCACGTACTCGTTTGAGACCAGCGGCAGGTCGGAGTGCACCGACTTCAGTTCTTGCTGCGCCTGCTGCTTCACACGGGGGTCCACCGGGAAGGTGAGGCCGGAGAAGGAGTCAATCGGGGCGGGCTCGTAATTGTGCGGGCTCAGCGAATCACCGCGTTCCAAGGTGGCAGCCTCGGCCGCGTACACGTTCTCGACGATCTTGTCGAACTCGGAACTCAGCCGCTCGTCGCCTCTTATGTCGAAGCCGGATTCGAGGAGCGTCGCCAGCGCTTGGTCAAACTCCTCTCGGGCCTTTTCCAGATTCCCGGCGCGGTAGTCGTCCATTCCCGTTTGGTAAAGATCCTCAACTTGCTTGACGAACACGGCACTGGAGTCAGGACTGGCCGGCAGGTCGGGTAAGATGACTTGACTCTTGCCGCTGAGGGGAAGTGGATCCAGGACGGCCGCTGGGTGCGGCGGAGGAGGGGTGTGCCGGGCAAGCGGCTTGCGCTGGTCAGTTGTTGCACAACCGTTAAGCAAAATGGCGGCAACCAGACAGCAGATCAGATTGCGTATCCTCAAACCCTTTTCTCCCAACGACTCGACACAAGCCATCCGCCAGCCAACGCTCACCGGCAACATGAGCACAATGTTAAAGTGTACTTACGCCAAGATTGCCGGGTCAACTTGAAAGTGGGTCGTAGGAGTTTGAGGGACTCTCTGTCCCCTTCCCCTGGTGTTGGAAACAGCTAACTAGAAGGGGTATGCGCCGCCGGCCCGCTGCGTGGGGTCGGTCTGGTGTTCTGCGGGGCCAGTGTCAGGAAGAGCACACAGCAACACGCGGACTCCACCGGCGGCGACCCAGCCTGACGATTCTAGACTGAAAGACTTCAAGTCTACTTCTGGTAGTACTGGGTGTTGACCTCAGTGAAACTCTTCCATTTCTCCGGCAGGTCATCCAAGGGGAAAATGGCCGATACCGGGCAGACTGGGACGCAAGCGCCGCAGTCGATGCACTCTACCGGGTCAATATAGAGCTGCGCCATGTCGGCGAAATTGGCTTCATCCTTGCGCGGGTGGATGCAGTCAACCGGGCAAACGTCCACGCAAGCTGTATCTTTGGTATTAACGCAAGGTTCCGCAATCACATACGCCATCGAAGTTCCCTCCGAAGGGCGAGCGCAATCCACCGATCCGCGCCGGCCCCAGCACTTTGACGTTACCGGATTCTCCTTCAGACGCGCGATGACTTAAGTCGTGCCTTTATATCCAGGGTTTGGTAAGCTGGTGTTTCGGGCTTCTATTCATTCTCAAGCAGAGGGCCAAATGCCTGTCATGTCAGCCGAGATCAGGGCGCAGACGGATTCCGCCCTGGACCCGGTCGAAACCCTGCGCCGTGTGCCCTTTTTTGCCGTGCTGGCCTTCGAAGAACTGAAAGGCATCGCGGCCCACTGCGCCACGCGGCACCTTCTGAAGGATGAGATCCTCGTCAGTGAGGGGGAAGCCTGTGAGGGTCTTTTTGTGGTCCAGTCCGGGGCCATCAAGCTGTTCAAAATGGCGGAGAACGGGCGCGAACAAATTCTGGTGATCGAGCGCGCCGGCTCGACCGTGGGCGAACCGTCCGTTTTCGATGGCGGCACCTTCCCGGCCTCCGCCGTGGCCGCTGCTGACTCCACTCTGCTGTTTCTTCCCAAGCGCGAATTCCTGGAGCTTTGCCGGCGCAATTCGGAAGTGGCGTTTGCCGTCATCCGCTCCCTGGCCTGGCGCTTTCGTTATCTGGCCAGCTTGGTGGAGGAGCTTTCCCTCAAGGAAGTCAGCCATCGTCTGGCGCGGTTCCTCCGCGACCGGGCCGCCCGGCAAGGGGTTCGCACCCGCCGGGGAATCGAGTTCCCGCTCAAAGAAACCAACCAGGAAATTGGCGCCGAGATCGGCACCGTGCGCGACCTCGTCTCGCGCAACCTGCGGCGCTTTGTTGACCGGGGCATCCTGCGCCTGGAGCGCCGCAAGGTCATTGTCCTCGACATGGCCGAACTCGAAGCGCAAGTCTCCGGCGCCAAACGTGCGTCTAACGGTTGATACCACTTCAACTCAGCGCGGCAATATCGGAAATCGCGTTGTCGATGCAGCGGGCAATCAAATTCATCTTCTCTTTGGCAGGCACATCCGCGATCAGCTTCTGAAATCCCGCACGGATGGATTCCAGGTCCGAACGGTAAGCTGCGCGTTCGGCCTTGTTCAGGTGCTCGGACAGGTAGACCGGCGGTCCGGAATGATCGCTCACCAGGGGCTCCAGGGAAATGCTTCCGCTCCGAAGCGCCGGTCGATGCGACAGGTAGGCATCCTCCGCGCGGAGGAACAACTCTACCAGTGCCTCGGCAACGCTCGGCCGCGTCCCATAAATCTCCTCCGCGGCGGCCTGCATGTGCCGTTGGTAGGGCGTCCGGCAATCCGCCAGAACCTTGCCGGCCGTGTAGAACGAGAATTCGTCACCGGGATTCTCGACGATGTGGAAGTAGTACTCGCAGGCGTTTCCGCCATCCTTCCGCAATTGGAGAAGATGTTCGGCGTCCCGCTTGGCGGTGGGCAGGAACCAGCGGTCTCGTTTCCAGTGCTGCGGCGGCTCGATTTGAGGGCCGCCTAGCGTGCCGAAGTCGCACTTGAGGGATTGAATCAGGTGCTGACGGTAGGTTGGTTCAGCGGCTTGACTCGTGTTCTCAACATCGATGAGGTAATCGATCTTCGCGCCCATTTGGGACCACGCCGCCAAGTCGCGAGGGTCTCCGAACTTCATGCCCCAGCCGCTTACGGCAACCGTCTTACCCGGCCAGCGCTGGTGAATGTAGTCGCTTACCCGGACGTTGAGGCGGGAATGATACTCCGCATCGCTGAACACCCGGCAGCGGTCGCAGGTGCAGCGGCCCTGATCGGCCGATTGCATGCTGACGCCGTCGATGGGCAAGCTCCGAAAAACAAAGTCCACGACCTTCTGCATCCACTTCCAGGCTTCCGGGTCACTTCCACACATCGCCTGCGGATTGTTACGGCTGAGAGAAGGAAACGCCTTGATGATTTCCTCGAATCCCCAGGAATACACGCCCAAGCCTGAATAGACTCGCAGCTTCGAATCGTGCGCCGACTCGATCAGTTTCTCGAGTGCGGCGAGGCGGTGGGCACTGACGGATTGCTCGAGGGCAACGGGCCAATCGCGGGCCACGAAGAAGCCCCAAATCACGATCTCGTTGTAGCCAAGCACCCTGAGCAACCGGAATTGCCGCCGGTAATCGTCAAGCAGAGTCCCGTCGATGCTGATCGATGGCCAGCGCGCGTCCGCATGCGGCTGGGAGGCGAGATCCGTGATCCAGCCCAGATATCCGCGATGGCGGAACGGTTCCTTGCCGGATGCGTTTGGAGTTGCCGGCAGTTTGGAATCGGCAGCCGCGAGCACGGGGAGAATGCCCATGGCTGCTGCCGACTTCAACAGGTCGCGGCGGTTGAGGTGGATTCTCCAGGGCTGGTACGCGATATTGTGTTGTGTAGGCATCGTTAGATACAACGCGTGACCGCGGTCTTGCACACAGAGGTCCCGTGCCCTCGGCGCCCAGAGAAGACGCAGCACAGAGGCCACGGAGCGGTTCTGCGATCTCTGTGTTATGTCTTGAGAATCACAGAGATCACAGAGAAGTCTCACCTAAACAAAACTCATCTTTGCGCATTCGAAGCACAACCCCGGGGGCACGTCAATACAGCGGACTCGCGCCCCGGGGCTTGTCTGAAACAGATTACGCGGTTCGCGCGTGCTTGGCGGCGGCATCCCCAGATCCCGGCACGGGCCATACGGGCTTGAGCGGTACTGGTCCCATGGCATATTCCGCCGGCCCCAGGCGATCCTGCGACTCCATGATCTGGTCCCAGGTCACTTCCTTCCCCGTATAGGCGGCCGTGCGGCCGAGGATGGCCGTAAGCGTTGACTTCGCGACGTTCTCAGCCTCGTTGAGGGGCTTGCCGGTGCGGATGGACGTGACGAAATCAATGTGCTCCTGCTTGTACGGATCCACTTTGGTCGCGCCGGCCTCCTGGCCCGGTTCCTGGTACATCCAAATCACCTTGCCGTCGCGATCGTAGATCGTGTTCTTGCAGTTCGTGTATCCCTCCGCGCCCGCGACGTACTCGGAAACGTCGTTGGTACAGCCGTCGATCTGCCGGCACATGCTTTCGAGGTGCGTACCGTTCTCATACGCGAATTGCACGGAGAAAAAGTCGAATTGGTCTCCCGTCACGCGGCGAGCTCGACCGCCTACGCCCACCGCTTTCACCGGATGCATCCCGGTGAACCAGGCGATCGTGTCCAGGTTGTGGACGTGCTGCTCCACAATGTGATCGCCTGAAAGCCACGCCCAGTTTACCCAGTCGCGGATCATGGCTTCCATGTCGGACCATTTCTTCTGGGGCGGGGTGTACCACAACTGGCTCTGATTCCAGCGGCAACTGGCGCCCACGATCTTGCCGATGGCGCCGTTCGCAACACGGTTATACGTCTCCTGGTAGGAGCGGGAGTGCCGCCGCTGCGTGCCGGTCACGACCGAGAGGTTGTAAGCCTTCGCCTTCTCTCCTGCCGCAAGCACAGCGCGAATGCCCGGAGCGTCAACCCCCACGGGCTTTTCGATGAAGCAGTGCTTCTTGGCCTCGACCGCGGCGTCAAAGTGAATTGGCCGAAAATGCGGCGGCGTTGCCATCAGGACGATGTCCACGTCCTGCTCCAGCAGTTTCTTGTAAGCGTCGAAGCCCACAAAGCAATGGTCGTCGGCAATCTCCTGCTTGAACTCTTGGGTGAGAGTCCCCCGGCAGGTGGCGAGGTGATCGGGAAGGACGTCGGCCAGCGCCACGATCTTCAGATTGGGACCCGCGGCCAAGAAGTCCCGCGCCGCTCCTGTGCCGCGCTCTCCGCAACCGATCAATCCGGCCTTCAGAGGCGGACCATCGGGTGCAGCATCCACAAAAGTCAGCTTGGGATACTCCTTTTTGCAGCCGGCGATCAGGGCGCCGGCACCCACCACGGCTGCGGCGCTGATGAAGTTGCGCCGGGTGAATTCGAACTTCCTCTCCTCGCTCATATCTCAGCCTCCATGTGAATTCGATAACTGCGACTTGCGAAACGGGGTGATGCATCTTGAAGTAGCGCGGGCGTCTCGCCCGCTGTGGCGTGGGCATCCTGCCCGCGCGAGGGCTGGGGCGGGACGCCCCAGTGACAGCGGCCGGGACGGCCGCGCTACCTCCTACAGCGTCACACTGTGCTGCAAACGTCAGGGTTCACGCACGACGCGGAAACCCACGTCGGTACAGTCCGAGTACCACCAAACGCTCTTGGGAATCTGCGGATCGGTCAGCAGCCAATCGTCCGTCCGCGTGTGGTCGCGCGCGGCCGAGCGCAGGTCAGCCGCATCGGAGCGGTAGGAGCCGCCCCGGATGACGTGCTCCTTGCCGGTCGCGGGCCCGCGGGGATCGACCGTTTCACCCGCCGCAGCTTCCTGCGCATAAGTATCCGGTGCGTACCAGTCCTGGCAGAACTCGCGCACGTTGCCGAGCATATTCACCAGGCCCCAGGGATTTGGCTTGGTCCCTTCGGCCGAGTGCGTTTTGCTCGCGGAGTCTTCCTGATACCAGGCAAAGCTGGCGAGCGGCGCGGTCCGCACTCCCAAGATACTGTTCAGCCAGCGCCGCCGCGTGAAACGTCCGGGATCGCCATCGAAGAAATAGGGATGATTGGTTCCCGCGCGCGCGGCGTACTCCCACTCGGCTTCGGTGGGCAGGCGATATTTCTTGCCGGTCACCGACGACAGCCACTCGCAGTATTTCGTCGCTGCAAAATGAGTCATGGTGATCGCGGGACGCGAGCCGCGCCCCCATCCCTGGTCGGGAGACCCGTAAGGCGGCGTGGGGCCGGTGACGGCGTCGGCAGCGGCGGGGTTCGCGCTGTCGCGTGCTCGCGTTTTGCTGCCCCGCTCGGCCAGGTAGACCTCGTATTCCCGCCAGCTCACTTCCACGCGCTCCATCCAGAAGGGGCTGACCTTGACCGTGTGCACCGGGCCCTCGTCCGCAGCGCGATACGCCTCGCTCGTGGGACTGCCCATCTGGAAAGTCCCGCCCTGGATCGCCACCATGCGGATCTTGACGTCGGAACCGGGAATCGCCTCGGTGTAGTTCCGGAAGCCTTGCGGGCTCATTGGAAACGTACTGTCGAGCTCGTGCTCATCCTTCTCGGCGACGTCCTCACCTGCTGCTTCCTGTTTTCCCCGGAAGTGGCCCGTGTGCAGGTGGCAGTTGATGCATCGCATGCGCGCTTGCGAGCGCTGGTAGTGCAAGTGCCCATCCACACCTTTCTTCGAAAGCCCCGCGCTAAAGAGATTCTGGTGGCACTTGATGCAAGCGGAGTCGTAAGTGAACGTGGCCGCGTGTTCCAGCGACTGCTTCGCCTGCCAGTCGATCTTCGCGGCGTTCTTGAAGAGCTGGCCGTAGATATCCTGGCTGCCCAAGCGGGCTTTTTCCGTGTAGAAGCTGGCGCCGCCGGCCGGCAGATGGCAGTCCGTGCAGTGCGCCACCACGCCGCTCTTGGTGCTGAAGTGCGGCGACTTGATCCAGGTCTGCGTTGCCTCGGGATGCGCGTGGCACGTCTGGTCGCAGTACTTGTCGGTGGAGGTGTATTCCACCCCTGCCCTACCACCCAGCAAGATCAGGCCCCCGAGGACCATACCGGTCAGAAGCAAAACGGAGGGTTTACGAAAGCGATCGAGGAAAGCAATCACGGGAATTCTACTGGCCTCCCTTCGCAGGTTCGTGGCAAGCGTGAGGAAAATGGCGTGAAGAGTAATAGCGCCACCCCTCGGGAGTCTGACGGACAAGATATGCCAACACACCCTCCTGCGAGTCCACAAGTTTCAAGCCCTTCTCCGGAGGCATCACAGAGAGCGCGGTGGCAAGGCCGTCGGCCGTAGCGCCATCCGGAGCGATAACCGTCGAGCTGGCGGCGCCTTCAAGCGCCCAGCCGGTGACAGGATCAACAATGTGCGACAAATGCCGGCCGTTGATCTCCACAAACTGGTGGGAGTTCCCCGAAGTGGAAATGGCCACATCGTGCAGCGATAACACGCAGGGCTTGCCGCCGGGCGGAACGTCAGGAGAATCGATGGCGATTTCCCACGCTGACTTCCCGGGGGGTGGAGCGCCAATCCTCATATCGCCCCCGGCCGCTACCAGAGCGCTGTGAATGCCCCGCGAGCGCAGAAGCGCCATGGCTTGTTCCGCCGCATAGCCCTTGCCAATGGCGCCCACATCCAGCTTCATATCCGCACGTTTCAAAAACACCGTGTGGTTCTGCCGGTCGAGCTCAATGTTCTGGTAGCCGACTGCGGCTCGCGCGCGCGCCAGTGCTGCCGGGCCGGGCATCATGCGGGTGCGCCGCGCCTCACGCCAGAGCACGACCAGCGGGCCGATGGTCACATCGAAGGCGCCGCCGGAAAGAGCGGAAATACGCGCGGAATCATCGAGCAGTTCGAACATCTCCGGGCTTACCACGCGCGGCGCGTCTGCTCCGTGCCGCGAAAGCTGCGTGAGCTCGCTATCGTTCCGGTAGTCGCTGAAAATCTGTTCCAGCTCTTCCACGCGATCAAAAACGGCATTCGCTGCCCGGTTTGCTTCGGTCGCGTTCGCGGCATAGAGTTTCACCCGCAACGTGGTGCCCATGCGCGGAAGGGAGAATTCGTACAACTTCCCGCCCACCTGCTGAGCATGTGCCAGGCTCACAGCCAACACGACGACGAGCGGTGGAAGTGCGGTCACAAGACAGCTCCGCCCGGTTCTCTTGCCGAGTTGAGGCTTTCTTCCTGGCGCGGGGGAAGGGTGGGATAGAAGCCGTAGCGCGGGCGTCCCGCCCGCTGTGGCGCGGGCATTCTGCCCGCGGGTCGTTGCGTTTCCGTTTTGCTTCATACTGCTGGAATCCCCGCAGTCGCAGGAGCGGGACGCTCCCGCGGCGGTAGTGGGGCAGTTTGGTTTGCTGTAGCGGCGGTCTATGACCGCCGGCTTCTTCTTCCAACAA
>Ga0335069_10001767_pt1 | contig 34249 bp, 27 predicted proteins | sample Lox_Sample_11_FD_206714 | JGI IMG/M metagenome (GOLD analysis project Ga0335069, IMG submission 206714) | Soil microbial communities from Loxahatchee National Wildlife Refuge, Florida, United States - Lox_Sample_1.1 | ecosystem: Environmental > Terrestrial > Soil > Wetlands | place: USA... | reverse complement strand
GCCGCGGCGGCGGCCGGCGGAACCGGGGTCGCCGCCGGGGTGACGGGGAGACACGTCAGGGACGGGTCGCAGGCGTCCCCGAGTCCGTCCCCGTCGCTGTCGAGCTGGTCGGTGTTCGCGACCTCGGTGCAGTTGTCGAACTGGTCGAAGACGCCGTCGCCGTCCACGTCGCTGAAGATCTGGAGGGCCGTGTCCCTGCTGCCGTTGCCGTTCAGATCACGGTAGCCGAGGTGCGGGATGCCGGAACCGCCGGTGATGCAGTCGGTGCTGTACGCCGCGGGCGCGGGGGCGGGCGGCGGGATGTCGCTGCACCCCTGGTCGCTCTCGTTCGTCGTGAAGTACACGGCGCCGTCCTGGATCCGGTACGGCAACCCCGGATTGCACGGGGCCAGCAGGCCGCACGCCATGCACGCCATGCCGGTCGGGAAGAGCCTTTGGCTCTTGAGATCGTAGACGAACAGCACGATGTCCTGCAGGTCCCCGTCGGTGTTCAGGTCGACGCTCGTTTCGGCGACGCGGAATGCGACGATGTGGCCGGCGACCCGGAGGTCCACGACCTTGCCGGTCACGGGCACGGTTTCCGTCGTCGCGGTCTGCGCGTGGAAGATCCCGAGCCCGTTGCCGTCCGTGAAGAGCGCAACGGCTCCGCACGCGCCCCCAGGGCAATCCTGGTCCGTCGTGCACGCGTCGCCGTTCCGGGTGCCTCCTGCGCACAGGTCCGTGACGCCGACGTCCGTCGGGAAGGACGACAACCGGACAAGTTCCTGTGAGTAGGGTGGCGTCGTCGACTGGACTGCGGCACCGATGACACCCTGCAGGAGGGAGGCCTCCCCGAACACGACCGCGTGCGCAGACAGCGCCAGCTTGGTGTTGTCGATCAGGGTGGCGGAGTCCAGAGCGGGCAGGGGGACCGCGGTGTCGGTGCTGGCGTCGTACAGGCTCACGGCGGGAAGGCTTGAAGAGGCGTTCACCGAGCCGTACGCCGCGCGGCCGGCGGCCGTGACTGCCAGGTGAGTGGAGACGTTCAGGCCCGGGCGGTCGGTCTGCGTCACCGCGTCGAAAGCGCGGAGCTCGCTCATGCGCGCGAGCACGGAGCTCCCCAGATAGAGGTGCTCGGAGTCCGGGCTCATGGCGAGATCCTGCTGCGAGTTCACGTTCACGGCGACGGAGCCCGCGAACGTGGGAAACCCGGTGCTGGTGTTGCGCGCGTAGGCCTGGACGATGGTTGGCGAGACGCCGCTCGTCGCGACATAGACGGCTTTGCCGTCCGGGCTGACGATCACCTGGCCCGCGCTGATGTTGGTCGGCGTGGAGAAGGCCAGGATCGGCGGGTTGGTCCCGGCGAGGTAATAGGTCAAGAGCACGGCCGGGTCGCCGGCGACGGCGTAGAGCTGTGCTCCGTCCGGGCTGACCGCCGCGTCGAGGAACGCGAACCCGCCCAGGTCGGAGAGCTCCGTCAGCTTCGCCGACCCGCTCTGACGTTGGAACCGCTTGATGACGCTCGAGCCGTGCGCCACCACGTAGACGAAGTTCCCGTCCGGGCTCACCACGACGTTGCGAGGGTCTGCCATGTTGGCGACGCAGAAGAACGTCGAGGTCGGCACGCAGGCGAAGATGCCTCCGGGAGCCAGGATCGTCTCCGAATACGTGAGGTGCGGCGGCCCGGGATTGCCCACGATGCCGCTGAGTGGGGGAGGCGCCACGTCGAATGCCAGCAGCGTTCCCGAGCCGGGAGCGAGTGCGTAGAGCGAGTAGCGGTCGCGATTTTGCTGGTTGGGCCCGTCCAGCGTGTCGATCGTGATCGCAAGACGGTTGACGCCCTGCAGGTCGCCTCGCTGCACCCTCGCAACGTTCGAGCCGTTCTCGGCGATGCCGAGCGCAGCGTCCAGCTCCGTCGTGTCGAGGCGAACCCCGATCACGGCGTTCGCGGTGGGGGACGCGGCGTAGGCGAACGTTCCCGCGAATGCGGTGAGGAGGGCGAGCCCGTTGACACCGGTGGTCACGCCGCTCTGGGAGAACGAAGCGGAAGATCCCGTGGGCAGGCCCGTCCCGCCGTCGCGCCGCACCAGGTTGATGGTGTTGTTGGTCAGGTAGACGATGAACCCACCGTCGCCGGTCACTCGCGTGGGAGGGCCACCGACTGCGCCCATCCCGCCCAGGGTCACGTCGGGCGCGCGGTAATAGGTGAGGCCCGCGTCGATCGCGAGCGGGTTACGGTCGATGGCCGGGAACAGGCTCGCGGTGCGGGACGCGTCGGGCGTGCGCGGCAGGCCGAGCGTCGTGTCGACCCGCAGGATGTCGTCGCTCGTCTGGCCGTTGCCGTTGAGGTCGGTGCCGCTGGCGGCGCCGCCCTGGTTCTCGCCCTTCTCGGTCTCGATGAACGCGGCGAGCCCGTCCGCGGTCGCGAGCGCGGACGGACCGACGATGGGGTTCTTCAGCACGCTGGCGGCCATGTGCGTGTTCGTCACCGTCCCCGACGGCCCGTCGACGACCTGCACGACCCGGTCGGCCCCGTCGCCGTCGCCGTTCAGGTCCCCCCCGAATGCTTCGTTGGTCGCGAAGATGGCGGAGGTCGGCGACTGCTTGGTGTCGAGGATCGGGACCGACGTCTGCGCCCCGAAGCTGAAGTCCGCGTTCGCGAACACGATCGGCCCGTGGGTGGCGAAGTCGGGGAGGTAGCTGAGGTCGAAGTTGGCCTGCCCCTGGGCGTTGATCCGGGAGACGCGGATCACGGAGAACGCCGTGTCCGTGGTACCGACGACCGAGTCACCGCTGTCCGAGACCCGGATCAGCGGGGGCAGCGGCTTGCCGTCGATCGTGAAGGAGTGCACGTCGTCCGGGGCGACGTGGAGATGTCCCGGCGTGGACTGAAAGGCGCTCACGTTCAGGCTGGCGGTCACCAGACGCGCCAGCGGCACGCCGGAGCCGAAGATCGAGCCCGTCCAGTCGACGGGCACGAGCAGGTTGCCGGCGCTGTCGAGCGTCGCGAGCGCCTGCGTCGGCGTCGGGGGGATGGCCGTGAGCGCATCGACGATCGTCTGGAAGGAGTTGAGGGGCGGCAGCACGGTGAACTGCTGGAAGGCGGTCTCCGGCTGCTTGTCGCAGCTCGTGCCGATCGCATGGGGCTGGAACAACGGCCCGATGTGCGCCTGCTCGACCCCGCCGTTCGTGACCACGATCTCGGCTGGTCCCGCGAGGCCGTTGGGAAGTGACACCGACTGCGTGGAGGGCATGGCGAAACGGAGCGTGTTGCAGGTCGTCCCGCCCGCGTCGCAGTCGTCGACCGTGAACCCGGTCACGTCGACGATCGGCTGGCCCGGGCCTGCGGGGAGGAATCGAATGCTGACGCTGTCGCCCGGCCCGAACGCCGCCACGGTTTTGCCGCCGGGGAGCACGTCGCATTCGGAGACGTGCAGTTCGACCTGGTTGCCGGGCGTCGCGATCGGGCTGGCGATGCTGCCCAGCGTCGACGGCAGAGCCTGAGCTGCCTGGGGGATCAGGTTGCAGCCGGCGCGGGCTCCCGACGGCCAGGTCGTGGCGAGGACGATCGTCGCCAGGGTCGCAGGGATCAATCCAGGGACCACACGTCGTCTACGGCTCGACTCCGTCACCGGTACACCCTCCCGCGCGGGAGTCGATCACGGAAGAAAGCCAGCCTTCAAATGGAAGTTGCTGATGTCCAACATTCGCGGGACGAACGAGGTCCGGAGCACGCGACCGACGCCGTCTCCTTGCTCGTGGGCGGAGGGGGGAGAGCCGAGCCGGCTGGCTGTGTCCGCGTGCGGAGGCTGCGCGCGCACATCCATCTCGACCTCTCCGCGCGCCGGCCGACTGTACGACGCCCGCGCCGATCAGCCAGTACCGTACGCGGGGGTCGCGAAGTACCGGCGCACCAAGGCCACGTCGGCGGCGATCTTGTGCGCCAAGGCGTCGAGCGACGGGAGCCGGACCTCGTCCGAGACCTTCTGGGCCAGACGCACGGTGAGCGTCCGGCCGTAGAGGTCGCCGTCGAAGTCGAGCAGGTGCACTTCGAGCAGCGGCTCGCCGTCCCCCTCGATCGACGGTCGCACGCCGACGTGCGCCACCGCCGCATAGGGCCGCTCGAGCCCGTCGACGACGGCGGCGAACGTCCCGCGGAGCCCGGGATCGCACCGGCCGAGTACGAGGTTCGCCGTCGGAGTGCCGAGCGTTCGCCCGAGCCGGGCGCCCGGCACGACACGCCCGCACCAGGCGAAGAGCCAGTCGGAGGACGCGGCGGCGCCGGGCTCCACGGCGTCAGCCTCCGCCGTTCCCCGACATCATCTCCTCGAGGATGCCCGGCACCTCGTCGCCGAAGACGTCGGAGAGGCCGTACTGTTCCTGCAGCCAGCGCAGCTCGTCGCGCCGGTAGGGCAGCGGGGCCGTGGGACGGAGCATCCGCGCCCCCACCAGCTCCTGCACCGTGCGCTCGTCGCGCGGGAACGGCGTCCCCCAGCGGTTGAGCGAGAAGCGCTGCTCGAAGGGCAGCCGAGGACGCTGGCCCCCCGCCTCGGGATCCTCCGCCGGGTAGCCGACGGTCTGGAGCACGAGCACCTTCACCGCGTCGGGCAGCGCGAGCGCCCGGCGCAGCTTGCGGTCGTTCGGGCATCCGACGAGGCAGGTCCCGAGCCCCTCCTCGTACGCCACCAGCGTCGCCTGCGCGATGCCCTGCCCGCAGTCGACCTCCGTCAGCCCGCCCTGGCGGATGCTCTCGGTCGCCGCCTGGAAGAACGGGATCAGCGTCTCGTCCATGTAGGCATGGCTCTTCTCGGGGTTGATGCCGAGGGCGCCCGCGTCGACCAGCTCGTGGAGCCGTCGTCCCTGCTCGTCGACGCGCGCCCAGTCGAGGATCCAGACGATGATCACCGGGGCCAGACGGAACTGGAAGCCGCCGATGGCGGTGCCCGCCGGCAGCGCCTTCAGCACCTCGGCCGGGGCCGTCGCGCGCTCGATCACCACCGCTGACAGCGCCTGCACGTTGCCCCAGAACGACGCGAGCCGGGCCGCCTCGAGCATCTTCTGGAGCTTCTCCCGCTCCACCGGCTTGTACGGGCGCAGGAACCGCATCGAGCGGCGCCGACCGATGACTTCCTTAAGCTCCATGTCCGACCCTCCTTGCGCGGTCGTCCTCGTCGCGGCGGTGCACGACGGCCCCCGGCGCCCGGAGCTGCTCCTGGAGGAAGCGTACCTGCGGCTTTTCGGAGATCGTCTTCGGGATCTCGTCCACGACCTGCAGGTACGTCGGGACGCAGTTCGGCTCGAGGTGCCGGGCTAGATGCGAGAAGAGCGCGGCCGGGTCGAACGTCGCCGGCCGGGGGACCACCGCGAGCACGACGTCGCACTCGCCGGGGGACCCGGAGGCGGCGGGGACGCCGTAGCAGCAGGCGTCGGCCACGCCGGGATGCTCGATCGCCGCGCGCTCGACGTAGTCGGGCAGCACGAAGTCGCCGTTGTGCCGGAGGCCGCCGCCCTTGCGGTAGTCGAAGAAGAGCCAGCCGTCGGCGTCGGCGTGGCACATGTCGCCGGTGCGGATCCACCCGCCGCGCGTCTTCGCCGCCGACGCCTCGGGGTTCCCGAGGTACTCGATCACCGTCGGGCCGGAGGCGTTGCGGCACACCAGCTCTCCCGTCGTCCCCGGCGGACACTCCCGGTCCTGCTCGTCGACGATCCGCATCTCCATACCCGGGATCGGCTTGCCGAAGGAGCCGATCGGTCCGACCCCGACCGGCTTGAACGCGACCCCGCCGTCGATGGCGCCGTACCACTCGAGGATCTCGACGCCGAAGCGCCGCTCGAAGTCCGCCCACAATGCGCGCGGCATGCCGGCAGAGACCACGAAGCGCACCGGGTTGTCGGCGTCGTCCGGGCGCACCGGCTCGGCGTAGATCGCGGTCGCCATCCCGCCCAGCAGGCTGAACGTCGTGCACCCGTGCCGCCGGCAGACGTCCCAGAGGCGCGAGCGGGTGAAGCGTTCGGAGATCACCGCCGGGATGCCGTGCGCGATCGCGTTCGCGAACGTCACCGCCTGCGCGTTGCCGTGCGTCAGCGACAGGCCGGTGTAGAGCACGTCGTCGTCGCGGTACTGGAAGATCATGCGCCCAACGAGCGCGTAGAGCGCGAAGCGCGCGTTCTCGCACACGACGCCCTTCGGGTCGCCGGTGGTCCCGGACGTGTACATGATCTGCCACGGCGTGCGCGGGTCGGTCACCCGCTGCGGGAAGGGCGCGCCGCTCGGCTGCGCGAGGTCCGGGGCCAGGTCGACGGCGTTCCGCGGCAGCGTCGAGCCCGCCGGCGCGCGTGTCACGAGCAGCCGCACGCCGTCCGGCAGCGCCTCGGCGAGCGCCGGGACGACGTCGGCCGTGCAGAGCACGACGCGGGCGCGCGAGTCCGCCAACATGTAGCGGAGCTTCGGCCCCTTCATGCGGGGATCGAGCGGCACCGCGCAGAACGCCCCCAGCGACGCCGCCACCAGCCCGTACGCGAACTCGGGATGGTTCCGCATCATGATGCCGAACCGGTCGCCCGCCCCGAGCCCGCACTCCGCCAGCGCCTCGGCCACGCTGCGCGCTCCGGCGAGCAGCCCGCCGCAGGTGACCGGCTCGACGTGGTCGGGATAGTCGAAGGTGACGACCCGGCGCTCCGGCGTCGCGTCCGCGTGGATCTCGACCGCGTGCGCGAGGATGCCGGGATCGAGGCGCACCGTCGTCACACCGTCAGGATGTGGATGGCCACCGCCGCCGGATCGCCGCGCACTGCGCCGCCGGCGTTCTCCGTGAGCGCCACCCGCGCCCGCGCCACCTGCCGCCGCCCGGCGCGGCCGCGCAGCTGGTCGACGACCTCGACGATCTGCGCCAGGCCCGTCGCGCCGACCGGATGCCCCTTCGAGAGCAACCCGCCCGACGTGTTCACCGGCCGGCGCCCGCCGAGCGCGGTCTCGCCCGAGTCGACGAGGCGCCCCCCTTCCCCTTCGGGACAGAAGCCGAGCTCCTCGTAGATCATCAGCTCGGCGGGCGCCGTGGCGTCGTGGACCTCGGCCAGGTCGACGTCCGACGGCGCGACGCCGGCCTGCTCGTACGCCCGGCGCGCCACGACCGTCACGGGGTCGGGGTCGGTGCTGCTGCGATCGTACCCGGTCGATAGCACCGACGCCGCGATGCGCATGGGCGTCGGCAGCTGGAGCCCCCGCCCGCGCAGCCGCTGCACGAAGTCGGCGCCGACCACCAGCGCGGCCGCGGCGCCGTCGCCGATCGGCGAGCACATGAGCCGCGTCAGCGGCGCGGAGATCATCGGCGCGGCCAGCACCTGCTCGACGGTGTGCGCCTCCTGGTACTGGGCGCGCGGGTTGAGACTGCCGTGGACGGAGTTCTTGGCGGCGATCGCGGCGAACTGGCGGACGGTCGTGCCGTAGCGCGCCATGTGCTGCCGGGCGGCGGCCGCGTACACGTCCATGAAGAGCGAGCCCTTGCCGCCGCCGTTCCCGGCGCCGCTCTTGGCGCCCCCGCCCATCCCCGCGAGCGCTTCCTTCAGCTGGGCCATCAACTCGACGTCGACCGCCCCGGCGAGCGCCGCGAAGCTCTTCGCCTTGTCCGGGTGGTAGAGCTTCTCCATGCCGAGCGCGAGGACGCAGTCGTGGAAGCCGCCGGCCACGGCCTGCCACGCGAGGTGCAACGCCGTCGACGCCGACGCGCACGCGTTCTCGACGTTGACCACCGGGATGCCGCCGATGCCGAACTCGCGCAGCACGACCTGGCCACGGACGCATTCCTGCCCGTCGATCACGCCCTGCACGGCGTTGCCGACGAAGGCGGCCTGCAGCTCGCCGCGCGCGACGCCCGCGTCCTCGAGCGCACCCGTCACCGCCTCGGCGGCGAGCGACTTCATCGTGCGGTCGAGGTGGCGGCCGAAGGGCGTCATGCCGACGCCGAGGACGAAAACGTCGCGATGCCCCGCGGTCGTCGTCATGCGGCGCCCCGGGCCGGCACGGGCTCGGCCGAGAGACCGGCGAGGAGATGGCGCGCCGCGACCAGGGCCAGCACGTCGTTGCTCCCGTCCTCGATGAGCGACGCGCGCGCGTCGCGGAACAGCTTCTCGATCGGATACTCCCGACTGAGCCCGTTGCCGCCGAACAGCTGGAGCGCCGAGCTCGTGACCTCGAGGGCTCCCTCGGTGCAGAAGGTCTTCGCCGCGATCGAATACTGTGTTGCGGGGGGCATCACCGTGTGGTTGTAGACCAGGGCCGCGCGCGAGAGCTGACGGCACGCCTCGACCCGGGTGAACATGTCGAAGAGCCGCTTCTGGACCAGCTGATGCTCGCAGAGGCGCTTGCCGCCCTGCACGCGCTCGGTGGTGTAGACGAGCCCCGCCTCGTAGGCCGCCCGGGCCACGCCCGTGAAGACCGCCCCCATGGCGGCGTTCGCCAGCGCCAGCGTCATGTCGAGGGTCATCTCGTAGAGCGTGGCGTCGGTGAGCATGAAGCGCGCCGGCAGCCGGACGTCGTCGAAGAAGATCTCCCCCTGGTTGAGCGCGCGCTGTCCGAGCTTGTCGAGCGGCTTCCCGCGCGTCACGCCGAAGAGGTCGAGCGGGACCACCGCGACGCCGCCCCCCGCCATGCCCTGCGTCGGGTCGAGCGAGAGGAACGTGAGCGCGTGCGTCGCGATGGTGCCGTTCGAGACCCAGGCGGACTTCTGGCCCCGCAGCACGAAGTCGTCGCCGTCGCGCCGGGCGGCCAGGTTGCCCGTGATGGTGGGGTCGTGGAACTCGGGCGTCCCGGCGATCAGGGTGTCGGAGCCATGATCGGGTTCCGTGATCGCCCAGCATCCGATGAAGCGGGCGTCGCCGTCCTCGACGAAGGGCCGCACCAGCTCGTCGATGAGCTCGGCGTTCCCGGTCTGCGCCAGCGTCGCGAAGGGGAAGCCCGCGACGCCGAGCGCGATCGCGAAGTCGGCGCTGCCCCAGCCCAGCTCCTCGAGGAACAGGTGCTGCGTGAGCGGGTCGAATCCGAGCCCGCCGACCTCGGCCGGAAGCAGCGCGCGGTGGAACCCGAGGCGATAGGCCTGCCGGAAGACGTCCCAGAAGAGCGAGCCCGGCGCGATGACCCGGGCGGCGTCCGCGCAGCGATCGAGCTCCGCGGCGGCCGGTCGCAGCACCTCGAGCGCGAAGCGGTGGACGCTCTCCCGGAGCGCGGCCTGCTCTTCGGTCAGCTGCAGATTCAGATCGACGTACACCCGCTGCCTCTCGCCCCACCGACAGCAATGATCGTGCCCTCTCGATCGAGGGCGGGAGTTCCGGCCCGGCCGACGCCCGCTGTCGGGGGTGTTCCCGCCGGCGGGAATAGGCGATCTCCCGGTTCCCGCTGCGCCGTGCTACTCACGCCCGCCGATTCAAGGTGGCATCGACCGTGGCCGACATATTGATTGTGGGGGTCTCAGCCTCGGGGGGTGGTCGTTTGCCCGGAATCGTCGCACGCGTGGGGGGCGGTGCGTGCGCGACGCTCGCCCTGGTAGTGCTCACGGGGTGGCACCTCGACGTTCCCGCGCTGGTCCAGGTCCGTTCCGGGTTCGCCCCCATGCAGTACAACACGGCCCTGACGATCCTCGGGGCCGGCCTCGGCCTCTACGCCGCCGCCACGGGTCGAGCGCGCGTCGGGGCGGTCCTCGGCGCACTGGTCGCCGCGGTCGCCGCGAGCACGCTCGTTCAGGACCTCCTCCAGATCGACTTCGGAATCGACCGGCTGATCTTCGAGCCGACCATCGTCACCCATACTGCCGTCGCTGGACGGATGGCACCGAACACGGCCACCGGGCTCCTGCTCACCGGCCTCGCGCTCGTCCTGCTGAATACCGCGGCGGGCGGAGGACGCGTGGCGGCGCTCCTCGGGGCGATAGCCACCACGCTCGGCCTGACGGCGCTGGTCGGCTACGCGACGGGACTCGAGGAAGCCTACGGGTGGCGCGAAGTCACCCGGATGGCGCTGCACACCGCCGCCACGCTCACGGTGCTCGGCATCGGGATCCTGGCCTGCACCTGGGAACGCGCACGCGCCCGGGGGGCGACGTTCTTCGACTGGATCGTCGTCCCCACCGCGGTGACCTTCGTCGCGACCACCGGACTGCTGTGGTTCGCGTTGAGAACGCGCATCCACGCACAGGCGGAAACGACGGCGCGCGCCTTCTCCCAGCTCGTCGACACCCAGGTGGGCGAGGACCTCGAGACGCGGCTCCGCACGCTCGATCGCATGGCGGCGCGGTGGGACATGCGGGGCGGCACGCCGCACCGGGAGTGGAAGGCGGACGCCCGCAATCTCCTCCGCGATCCCCGGGGCTACGCGGCGCTGGCCTGGATCGACCGCGACGGGCGGGACCGCTGGATGGTGGACGCAGCGACCCCCGCCCGACCATGGCGTCGCCTCCTCAAGCGCGCGTCGGCGCGGCTCCGCACCACCGACACGCCCCGGATCAGCGTGGAGCCGCTGTCGGACGGCAGGTCGACGGCGCTCGCCTTCGTCGTCGTGACCCACCGCCCGCGGCCGGGGGTCATCGTGGCCCTCGCCGACTCCGCGAGTCTGTTCGGGGCGGCGCTCGCCCGGGTGGCCCCGCGCTTCTCGGTCGAGATCGCATCCGCGGACCGCACGCTGTTCGTGCGCGACGTCGGCCCCCGTCCGACCGATGCACTCCTCGTCCAGACCGCGGACCTCGCGGTACCCGGGGGCGTGCTCCACGTCGGCGTCTGGCCGGGTACCGAGGCGCTCGGCCTGCTGCTCACGCGGCTCCCCGAGATGGTCCTCGGCCTCGGCGTGCTGCTCACGCTGCTGCTCGTGACGCTCCTCGAGCACCACGACCGTTCCGCGCGCACCGCCCGCATGCTGGCGGCGACCCACGAGCGGATCCGCGAGAGCGACGAGCGCTTCCATCTCGCGGTCGAAGGGGCGCAGGACGGCATCTGGGACTGGGACCTGCGCACCGGCGCCGTCTTCTTCTCGGAGCGGATGCTGGATCTGGTCGGCGGCTACGAGGCCGAAGAAGGCCACGGTCGCATCGAGACCTTCCTTGGACGGCTGCACCCGGACGATCGCGACGAGGTCCAGGCCCGCATCGACGCCCACCTCACGCGCCGCGTCCCGTACGCCGCCGACTACCGGCTCCGGATGCTGAACGGAGAGTATCGCTGGTTCCACGAGCGCGGGCAGGCCATCTGGGACGACGCCGGCAACGCGATCCGGATGGCGGGCTCGGTGAGCGACATCACCGAGCGCAAGGCGAAGGAGGAGGAGCTCAGCCGGGCCAAGGACGACGCCCTCGTCGCCGTGCGTGCGAAGGCGGAGTTCCTGGCGACGATGAGTCACGAGATCCGCACCCCGATGACGGCCGTGATCGGGATGACGGACATCCTGCTCGAAACGTCCCTCTCCGCGGAGCAGCGCGAATTCGCGGAAGTCGTTCGTCGCTCGGCGGGCGCGCTCCTGACCCTCATCAACGACATCCTCGACTTCTCGAAGATCGAAGCGGGGCGCATGAACGTCGAATCCGTCGACTTCGATCCCGGCGCGACCATCGAGGAGGCCGTGGCCCTCCTCGCGGAGCAGGCGCAGGCCAAGCACCTCGAGCTGGTGTGCGCGCTCTCGCCGGCCCTTCCGGCGTCGGCGGCGGGCGACCCCGGACGGCTGCGGCAGATCCTCGTCAACCTGGTCGGGAACGCGGTCAAGTTCACCGACCGCGGCGAGATCGTCGTCCGCGCGAGCGTGGTGGAGGAGACCTCGTCGGCGTGCGTGCTGCGCTGCGAGATCGAGGACACCGGCGTCGGCATCGCGCCCGAGGTGCAGGGGCAACTGTTCCAGGCGTTCGTCCAGGGCGACGCGTCGACCACCCGTCGCTTCGGCGGCACCGGTCTCGGACTGGCGATCTGCAAGCGGCTCACGGAGAGCATGGGCGGCACGATCGACGTCGAGAGCACGCCCGGGGTCGGCAGCACGTTCGGGTTCACGATGCGGCTCGGCACGCGCCCCGACGCGAGCGCGCCGCACCATCCGGACGTGCCGGAGCTGCGCGGCGTCCGCGCGCTGGTGATCGACGACAGCGCCGCCGGCCGCACCGCCGTCCGGCAGCACCTGGAAGCGTGGGGCATCGTCGTGGACGAGGCGGCCGACGGAGCGCGCGGCGTGGAGACCCTGGCGCGGGCCCACGCCGCAGGTCTGCCGCACCAGCTCCTCGTCCTCGACGCGGAGCTACCTGCGCCGACTGGCTCCGGAAGCGTGTCCCGGATCGCCGAGGACGCACGCTTCGCCGGCCTTCCGACCGTCGCGCTCACCACCCGGAGCGGGCGGCGGTCGGTGCGCGAGACCGCGGGGACGACGGTGCTCGTCAAGCCACTGCGGCGCGCCGCCCTCCTGGACGCGATCCTCGCGGTCCTCGCCCGCACCTCCCCGGAGGCCCCTTCGCCTCACGCCCTCGCCGAGGAGTCGACGGGGGGCCTCCCCGCCGCCAGACGTGTCCTCGTGGTCGACGATCATCCCGCGAGCCGGCGCGTGACGCTCCTCCAGCTCCAGCATCTCGGCTGTCAGGCCGACGGCGTGGCCAGCGGCCGTGACGCACTCGACGCGCTGGCTCGCACCTCCTACGACCTCGTCCTGATGGATTGCCGGATGCCCGGCATGGACGGCTTCGAGGCGACCGTGCGGTTGCGCGCGCGCGAAGGCGACAACCGGCACACGCTGGTCGTCGCGTTGACCGCCGACGCGCTCGAGGGCGACCGGGAGCGGTGCCTCTCGGCCGGCATGGACGACTACCTCGCGAAGCCCGTCACGATCGCAGCGCTCCGCGGTGTCCTGACCCGTCTCGGGAACCACGAGGAGACGGCCCGGCCGGTCGCGGCGGCGATCCCCTCCACGCCGACCAGCGAGGGACCGGTGGATCTCGCGTCGCTGGCCAGGTACCAGCGCAGTGGCGAGCCCGACGTCCTCAAGAGGCTGATCGACCTCTTCCTGGAGACGACGCGGCGGGACTGCACGGCGCTCCGCGCTGCCATCCTCACGGGCGACGCCCGGGCCCTGGAGCGCGCCGCCCACTCGCTCAAGGGAGGCAGTGCGAGTCTCGGCGCGCGGGACCTCGCCGCGCTCGGTCTGAAGCTCCAGGAGCTCGGTCAGGCGGGTTCGACCGAAGGCGCGCTGGCGATCCTCGAAGGCGTGGAGCGCGAGGTCGAGCGCGTCGGCGCCGCCCTGGCTCCATTCCGGGGTTGAGCGACGCCGATACCCCTCTCGACTCGGTGATCCCAGTCGGAGGGAGTATTACCACAGCGCTGCCAGCGCCTCCCGGGCCTCTGCCACGAGGCGTTCGATGACCTGCGCGACGGTCGAAACTTCGTTGCACCACGCCACGCCCTGCCCCGCGCCTTCGTACATCAACGGCTCGATCTCATGTTCCATCACCCCGGTCAGCAGCTCGCCGATGAGAACCTGTTGATAGGGCATCGCGAGCGGCCTCGGGGCGCCCTCGGCCTCCCATTCTTCGCTCCAGGCGCTCCGGACGACCCGGCAGGTCTTGCCGCTGTGGCTGCGGGTCAGCACCGTATCTGCGCTCCCCGCCTTCAAGAGTTTCTCCACGATGTGCCTGTTCAGCCGATGCTCCTCGGTCGTGAGCCACACCGTGCCGATCCATACGCCCTGGGCGCCCAGGGCGAGCGACGCAACCACCTGCCGGCCGTGCGCGATTCCGCCGGCAGCAAGCACCGGGATCTCTCCGGCCGCGTCGACGATCTGCGGCACCAGCGACATCGTTCCAATCGGGCCGGTGTGACCGCCGGCATCGTATCCCTGGGCCACGAGCAGGTCGACGCCCGCCGCCTTTGCGTACTTGACGTGTTTGGGGGCGCCCACGAGTGAGAGCGTGAGCTTCCCGCTCTCCTTGGCCCGCTCGATCATGTGCGGGGGCGTGCCAATGGCGCTCGCGAACAAATCGACATCCGACTTCAACACGGCGTCCGCCTGCGCTTCGAACAGCTCGTTCGAGCGCACCACCGAGGAGAAGAAGGACTTCCCGGTGGGATCCGGCACCTGGTACTTCTGCTTGAGGTACCGCACGAAGGCCTTGTGGGCCTCGGGTATCTCGGCTTCCGCAGCCGCCCAGTCGTTCTTGTCGGCCATGCCCACGGGCAACAGGAGGTCGGCTCCGAAAGGCCGATCGCCCACCATGGAACGGATCGCCGCAAGGCGCGCCGAGATGGCGTCCGGCATGTCCCGTGTCGCGCCGTAGACGCCGAATCCCCCCGCGTTGGTGATCGCGGCCGTGACTTCCACGCTGTGGGAGAAACCGAAGATGGGGTACTGAATCCCCAGCCGGTCGCAAATGGCCGTCTGGAGCGCACTGCGGGCGCCATGGTTCCGGTGTGCCCCCATCAGATGTTCTCCTCCGCGGGTCGGGAGGCCGTACGGGTGTCGACCATACGCGACCGCTCCCGCTCCACACCGAACGACTCGCAATATTCCGTCACGATCGGATCGCTCCACACCGCGTCGGCGTCGTAGCCGAATGTCTCCAGGCTCTCGGGTGGCGCCGCGCGCTTTCCACTGCGTTGCTTCCGGAGATGGTCCGCAATGCGCGCTTGCAGGTCTTCCGGCGGGTTCATTTCCAGACGCTCGTAGATGGAGCGCGTCGTCGCGACCGCGTCGCTCATCAAGTCCGCGTATCGGACGTTCACGAACCGCGCGGACCCGGAATCGGCGAACTCCACGAGTGCGCGCAGCACCATTTTCAGAGAGCGGAATGCCTCCTGCCCGTGCAGTCCGTCCTCGGACAACGGGCCGGGCGGTGCTTCGAGAAACGCCTGGCAGATGGCATCCCCCGTCGCACAGCTCGACACCAGGGCGCGGAACGGGTCGCGATGCGTGATGACGAAGGACGCCTCGGGGAATACGTCGGCGAACTCCGCGATCTTCATCGTGGTCATGACGCATTTCAGCACGAGATGGCCATGCGGCGGTGGCGGACACTTCGAGATGAGCAGCTGCACCACCTTTCGGAACTCACGATAGGTAGCCCTGAAGTCGTTCTCCACCATCCATCGCGCCCAGGTCCTCATGAGCGGCGTGGCGCCGCGGCCGAGCATCCCCGTACAATTGAGAAAGGCCCAGGTGTTCTCGTCGGGCTCGTCGGCGTCGACCCAGTGCATCTGCTCCAGGCGCGAGCCACGCAACGGCTCGATGGAGGCCTGCAGCGTTCCGATACGCGGGTCGGTCGCGAACGTCTCCGACCGCGGCGGCGGCAGCGGCTCCATCAGCTCCCAGCGCAGGAGCGCCCGGCAATCCGGATGGGTGGCCAGCAGGTTGTGCAACAGCGTCGAGCCCGTGCGCGCAGCGCCCGTGACGAAGACGATGGGGGGGATCTCGAGCTCCAGGACCTCGGGATGCTCGGTCAGGTACGAGAGCACTTTGAGGCGCCGGCACAGATCCCGGAGGGCGAGCCGGCGGAGGAACTTGCGTCCGAACTCGCTGATCTTCGGGTTCCGTAGATCGGCGAGCCACGCCAGGAGCGGTCCCTCGAACGACGGATCCCCGAAGTCACTCAGACCCGTCTTTGCCGCTGCTTCGCGTTTGATCGCGGCCATCTCTTCGAACACCGCTTCTTCGTTGGTCGAGGGCATGGTTGCGGGCGTGCTCCGATCGGCGCGTCGGGATCCCGATCCTTGTGTGTGAGGTCGATCCCGGAGTCAACGACGCTCAGTCCGAGTTCGCGCTGAACCCGTTCGGGGCGTCCTTCCTGGGCATACCCCGCTTGACCGCCACCGCGAGCATCCACAGGCCGCGCTCGTGCAACACCTGGAAGTCGTCGAAACCGGCCTCGCCGAGCTGCCGATCGAGATCCGCAGACGTGAACGAGTGGATGCCGAACAGGCGGCGCCGCATGTGCACGGCCACACGGTCTCGCGGGCCGTCGCCCGCGCGGAAGACCGCTGTCGTGAAGCGACCGCCCGCGACCAGCACGCGGCACACCTCTCCGAGCGCGCGGGGCACGTCGGGAAAGAGGTGCAGCGCGCCGCAGCAGTTGACGACGTCGAAGCACGCGGCGGTAAACGGCAGGTCGAGCGCCGAGCCACGCACCAGATCGAGGTTCACGAGCCCCTCGGCGCGACGCCTGCGCTGCGCATGCGCGAGCATCGGAGGCGAGAGGTCGAGCCCGACGACGCGCCCTCGCGGCAGACGCCGGGCGAACGGCCGCGCATAGATGCCGGGACCGCACGCGAGGTCGAGCACCCGCGACGCCTCATCCACGCGGGCGGCGCGGGCAATGCACTCGAGCTCGTCGTCGAACGCGATGCCCAGGAACGCCTGGACGATCGGGTTGCGCCGCCACAGACGGCTCTCGTACACCGCGACGACCGGCGCCGACTCCATGAGCCGTTGGCCGAGACCGCGCGGGTCGCCGTACTCGCCCATGACGCCTCACGCGTTGTCGCGCGGGTCCGGTCGGCCGTCAAGGCGTCGCGCCCCGCTCGTCGACGCCGCCTACTGCGACCCGCCTCGCCGCCGTCCGAACACCCGGTCGACGTACGCGAGCCCCGCGGCCCGAGACTCCGGGTCGGCGGCGATGCCGAGCAGCACGTCGCCATCGGCGAACGCCGTCGAGCCCGCGATCGCGCGCGTGACGGCGTTCACGTGCTCCTTCGTGATCACGACCGGCACCGGCGGCTTGTCGATCACCTCGCGTGCGAGCGCCTCCGTCTCCGCCGTGAGCCGCTCGGCCGGGACGACGCGGTTCACGAGCCCGCACGCTTTCGCCTCGGCGGCCGTGAAGCGGCGGCAGGTGATGACGAGCTCCTTCGTGAGCGCCGGTCCGATCTCGCGCACGAGCCGCGGGATGCCGCCCCAGGCGAGCGGGATGCCGAGCTCGACCTCGGGGATGGAGAACGCGGTGTCCTCGACCGCGACGCGGAGATCGCACGCAGCCATGAGGACGAGCCCGCCGCCCACGACGTGGCCGTGCGCCGCCGCGATGGTGACGGCGCGCATTCGCTCGATCGCGTCCGCCATGCGGAGCCCGAGCTGCCCGATCTCGCGTCGGACGACCCAGGCGTTCCCGCTCTCTGGCGCGGCGGCGGCAGTCGGACGATCCTGCAGATCTGCGCCGGCGCTGAAGGCGCGCCCCGCTCCGCTCACGACGACGGCGCGCACCTCCGGCTGCTCGTCGAACCAGCGCGCCGCCGCCACGAGCTCGCGGAGCATCGTGGCGCCGATCGCGTTCAGGCGCTCGGGGCGATTCAACACGAGCCGCCCGAGCGGCCCGTCCGTCGTCACGCGAATGGTTTCGAAGTCCATGGTCCCTCCCGTAGGCCCCGGTCACGCCGCGAGGCTGGACGACTGCACCAGCTCCGCCAGGGCCTCGTGCAGGTTCGCGGCGAGCGCCTCCGGGTGCGGCACCAGATCGGGACACGTGAGCGTGCCGACGCAGAGCCGATCGACGTAGCTCCACGCGGTGACGTTCAGTGCGACCCCCTCGACGAGGGGGCCGACCGAATAGATCGCCTCCAGCGTGCCCCCGGGCCATGCGAGCTCCGCCCGGGGCCCCGGCACGCTCGACACGATCACGTTCACGGGCGGGCGATGGTGGTTCACCACGTGGAGCCGCGCGTAGGCCTGCATCCACCACGACGCCAACCGCGGCGGCGCGTACTGGATCCACGACTCGAAGAGATCCGCGCCCAGGATTCCGTGGAACCGTTTCGCCGCTTCCATCACGTCGTGGACGGCACGCAGACGCATCGCCGGATCGTCGACGTCGGTGCAGAGCGAGGTGAAGATGTTCGACAGATGGTTGCCGCGGAGGCGTCGCGTGCCCGGGGCGTCGGTCGCGATCGGCACCTCGGCGAGCAGCGCTCCCGTCGGACGCTCGCCCCGGTCGGCGAGGTACCTGCGCAGCATGCCGGCCACCATCGCGAGGATGACGTCGTTCAGCGTGACGCCGAAGGCGCTCCGCACGCGCCGCACGTCGTCCAGGGGCAGCGCGGTCGAGGCGAACGCGCGCCGGGCCGTCAGGGAGCCGTTCAGCGAGGTGCGGGGGGCGTCGAGGAGGGGAAGCGGGGGGGCCAGCGCCGCTTCACGTCGCCGCCGTGCGACGGCGCGCAGGTTGCGCACGGTGCGTCGCACCAGCCCGGGTAGTCGCACGGCCTGACGGCCGTGATCCGCGATCGCGTCGCGGACGAGCCGGATCGCCGTCGGCACGCCCTCGGGAGACCACGGGGTCTCGGGCGCCGCGTCGGCCAGCTCCGTCATCCCCGGCGCCATCACGTTGGCCAGGAGACTCGCCACCGCGACACCGTCCGCGACCGAATGGTGGATCTTTCCGACGGCGGCGACCCGCCCGCCGGCCAGCCCCTCGACGAACCAGACCTCCCACAGCGGGCGGGTGCGGTCGAGCGGGACGCTCGCGATCGCCGAGATGACCGCGTCCAGCTCGCGCGACCCGCCCGGGGGCGGCGCGATCACGCGCCGGACGTGATGGTCGAGATCGAACCCCGGGTCCTCGATCCACACGGGATGGTGGAATCCGAGCGGCACCTCGACGACGCGCCGGCGAAACGGCGGCAGGAGATGCATCCGCGCCCGGAGATCGGCCTTCACACGCTCGATCGAGTAGTCCACGCCCGGCGCCGGCCGGAGCACGGCGACCTTGATCGTGTGCATGTGGAGCGTCGGCGTCTCCATGTACAGGAAGCTCGCATCGATGCCGGTGAGCCGCTCCATGGTCAGCCGGGGCCCTGCTTCCCATTGCCGCCGAACGGAAGGAGCCGGCGCAGGCGTGCGAGCAGCGGGTACGGGTGCTCCGCGCTCAGGCGATCGAGCGTCGCCTGCATGTTGCCCGTGATCTCGTGGTAGCAGCGCGAGACGATGGCGGGGTCGTCCGCCGTCTCGGGACCGTACTCCGACCAGGGCATGGGCTCGCCCACCTCGATCGTGATCTTGGCCGGCAACGGCACGCCCGGCATGAAGATGGGCGACACCCCCCAGGGAATCTGGAGCGCGATGGGGAACGTCGTCGTCCGGATGCGCTCGGCGCCGAGGATCGGGCCCAGCCAGTCGCCGCGGGTGAGGATGCGAATCGAGTGATGCCCGCCATGGCTCACCACGGGAACCACCGGCACCTGCTTGCGAAGGGCCAGGGCGACGAAGCCCTGCCGCCCGGCGAAGTCGATGCGTCCGCGATCGGTCCAGGGCCGGAAGCACTCGTGATCGCCACCGGGGTAGACGAGCACCGGCAGGCCGAGATCGAGCGCGCGCGCAGCGTTGCGCCGGTTCGCCGGCACCTCGCCGATCTTCCGCATGAGATCGCGGAACCACGGGATGCCGAAGGCGGCGTCGAAGGCGAGTCCGATGAGCGGACTCTCGAGCCCACGGGCCCGATACCATGCGGCGAAGAACGCGGCCGTGTCCGGCGTGAGCGGCCCGCCGGAATGATTGCCGACGAGGAGCACCGGGCCCCGCGGCGGGACGCGCTCCAGGCCGCGGACCTCGGCGGCGAAGTAGCGGCTCCACAGGTCCATCAGCGGCACGAGCCATTGCAGGAACTGGACGTCGCGCTGGAACGCCTCCTCGCCAAGCTCTCGCTCCGTCGCCCGCGCCCACGCCCCGATGAGATCGACGTCAAGCGCCATGGCCACTCACGCCGAAGACGGGCACGCGGGCCGCCGGCGCCTCCCCGGCGATGCACGGCCGGGTGACGAAGCGCACGCCGCTGTGGTGCGCGTGGTCGGCTTCGAACGCGGCCCCTTCGAGCATGCCGGTCACGAGCCCGGCCACCGCGTCGGCGAGACATCGGTGATGCGGGCCGTTGACCCAGTGACCGGCGCACGGCAGGAGCACCTGCGGCACGTCGGGACACGCGCGCGCGACCGCGCGCGAGAAGCGCAGGGACACCAGCTGATCGCGCTCGCCCCACACGAACGCCGTCGGCACGGCGACGTGGGGGAGGCGCGTCCAGAGTCCTTGCTCCCCGTGCGCCGGGTCCAGCGCGAGCTCGCGGGCGGCGGCGATGAACCCGGCGCGGGTGGCGGGGCAGCTCATGAAGTAGACCAGGCGCGCGCCCGCCTGCGCGACCTGGTCGTCTCGCAGGTACGGCAGCGTCTCGAGCGCGTGCGCGAGCCAGCGCAGAAGCGGCCATGCCCGCTCGAGCGGCATCCAGTCCGCGATTCTGGGGTCGATCAGCCGCGCCGCCTCGAGGAAGGACCGGAAGCGGAGCCACGGGAGATACGGAGCGATCGCGACCACGCCGCGGAACGCCTCCGGCGCCAGCAGCGCGGCCTCGAGCGCCACGCGCCCGCCCATCGAGATGCCGAGGACGACCGGCGGCGTCGGCAGCGACCGGGCGAGATCGATCACGGGCTCGGCCATGACTGCCGGCGTGAGCGGACGGTCCGGGATCGGCGTGCGACCGAAGCCGGGGAGGTCGACGGCGATCGTCTGCATGCCGACGCGAGCGAGGACCGCGCCGAATCCCTCGAACGTGGACGATTCGAGGCCCAGCGGGTGCATCGCGATCACCGGTTGGCCGGCTCCCCATTCGCGACGATGCAGCACGGAGCCTTGCACGGTTCACCGGAGCGACTTGTAGACGGCCGCGACCAGTCCCTTCGTGCGATCGTCGCCGGCGGGGTCGAACTTCATCCGTGTGCTCACGTATCCAAAGCCGAGTTTCGCTTCCGGGTCCGCAAAGCCGAGCGATCCTCCGGCTCCCGGATGCCCGAAGGCGCGCCCGCCTGCGCCCGGCGCGCACGTCGGTTGAAGCATGAAACCGAGCCCGAAGCACGAAGGAAAGAGGATCACACGGTCCGGTCCCTGGGCCTGGACGACGCACGCGGCCTGCACCGTTTCGGGCTCGAGCACCCGGATGCCGTCCACCTCGCCGACGAGCGCGGCATAGAACCGCGCCAGGGCGCGCGCACTGCCGACGCCGTTCGAGGACGGCATCTCGGCCTCCAGCACATCGGGCCGATTCCACATGTCGTCGTACGCGAAGAGCCCTGACGGGCCGTTCATCACGCGCGCCATGAGGGAGCCGGAGCCGAACAGGGCGGCGAGGGACGGCATCGCCTCGGGCGGAATGACCCGCGCGCAACGCCGGAGCGTCCCGCGCGGCACTCCGATCCAAAAGTCCAGGCCGAGCGGACCGGCGATCTCGTCGGCGAAGAAGCGGCCGATGGAGCGACCGGTGATGCGTCGGACGAGCTCACCGAGAATCCATCCGAACGAGCGCGCATGGTAGCCATGGGCGGTACCCGGCTCCCAGTTGGGCGCCTGCGCCGCGATCGCGGCGACGACCGGGTGCCACGCGAGCACATCAGCAAGCGTCAGGTTCCCGTCGACGGCGGCGAGGCCTGCCTTGTGGCACAGCGCCCAGCGGACCGGTATCCGGTCCTTGCCGCGGGCTCCGAACTCCGGCCAGTACGCGGCGATCGGCGCGTCGATGTCGATTGCCCGGCGCTCGGCGAGGAGATTGACGCACGCCGCCGTGATGCCCTTCGTCGCCGAGAAGACGATCTGCACGGTGTCTTCGGCCCACGGGCGTCCACCGGCCAGATCGGCGAAGCCCGCCCAGAGGTCCACCACGGGCTTTCCCGCGCTGTACACCGAGCACGCCGCACCGAGGTCTCCATGGTGCTCGAGGTTCGAGACGAAGGCCTCCCGTACCCCCGCAAAGTCCCGAGCGACGAAACCGTGGACGGTCAGCATGCGGCACACTCGTCTCGAGGTCGCGAGCAATGGCCATGCCCGCGCGGGACAGCTCCATATCCGGCGCGATCGGCTCGGAGTCGACGACGTATCACGAGGCGGCTCCCGGACTCCGGAATTCCCCCGGCCCTCGTTCGCGCGTCTGCGATCGGTTCCGAGCTCCACGCAAACTAGGCCCTACAAGTACCGGGAGACGACGTGCCCGACCAGCTTCGAACTTCATTGACGGCATCGTGGCACGCATGCTACCGCCCTCTCCATCGCGGTTACGGGTGCCTGCCTTGATGGGCGTATGCGAAAGGGGGGGTATGTCCGTGAGGATCGCGATCGGAGTGGGCCTCGCAGGCCTTCTGGTGGCGACCGTCGCCCTCGGTGGAACGCCCTTCGGTGGAGACGACATGGGGTTTGTCCCCTCCGACCGGCATGTGCTCAAGTGTGAGACGAGCATCGCAAACGCGGTTCGCAAGCTCAGCGCGGCGGTGCTCGTATGCCACGCGAAGGCGGCAGCGGCGCATCTGGTGCCGAAGGCCTTCGACGAGGAGGGTTGCGAGACGACTGCGATGGGGAAGTACACCACCGCGGCTGGCAGAGTAGCCGCCCTCTGTCCACCCTGCCTCGATACAGCGGCGGTCGGCGACGCCACCAGGACGCGCATGGACCATCTGATGAGCGGGCTTCTCTTCTGCGACAGCGCCTCGGGTGTCCTCTTGGGTGACGATGACGACCTGGGCTGGGCGTCGGCGACTACGGGCGTGCTCAAGTGCGAAGCGGGCGCGGCAAGGGGCGTCGGCAAGGCTCAGCGAGCCATCACGAGGTGCCACATGAAATACGCCGCTGCGCGCCTGAATGGCAAGCTGTTCGACGAGGAGGACTGCGAAGGGACGGCCCGCGCCAAACTCGACAACGCCGTTGCACACTTGCCCAAGGGATGCCCGACGTGTCTCGCGGGACTCTTGACGACGCTCCCCGCGCTCACTGAAGACGATGTCGATGCCGCGAACGGCTCGATCTATTGCGCGTCACCGAGCGGGGCGTTCGTGGGCCCTGAACCGTCCTGACCCGTCGTGAGCACGGCCGCACGGTGAACGACCCGAATGCCCTCGCGGAGCACGTCGCCGTATCGATGAGGAGACGGTTGAGTGCACCACGAGAAGCGGAGGAAGAGATTCGAACTGAGTTGCCGTCAGAGCACGACGAGCCCAAAGACGCGCGATAGCTATTAAGGGGCTTCCCCACCAAGGGTTGCCGAAAGACGTGAAGGCTCTCCGAGTTGCCCGGCTCTGATTCGAGTCCTGGCTTCCTCTGAACTTCCCGCATCGACTTGCCTCTGGCAGATAGCAGGCAGATAGCGGTGGCACCCGCCGGACGTCACGCGCCGGGATCGACCCCATACACCGGGACGGGCGCCTCACACCTGGCGCCTCGAAGATGAACTCCCCATCGTGCGCTGAGAAGGGGCCCGTGATGAGCCGTATCTATGATGCATTGAAGAAGCTGGAGGAGGAGCGGGCGCGAACGGCTAGAGACGCGCCAGAGCGTCCAGCTGACACTCTTCCCACCCGTATCGGGACGAGCTTCTCAGTACCGCAACCGCACGCGGAACGAATTGAGCAAAACAAAGCCCTCCTCACAGGGCATCGCCGACGGGTGAACCTACAGATGGGGATGGCACTAGGCATCATTGGAGTCGCTGCCGCGTGGGCGGCCTGGCAGTGGAGTGTCGCCGGACCCTCGATGCTTGCGACTGGAACTCCTGTTGTCGACGGAGCTGGCCCTGAGACCGGGTCGACTGTCCCTCCGAGCGAAGGGGGGGCGGCTGATGCTCCGCCACCCGGCGAAGTGGCGGAAGGTGCGATGCAGATCCCGCACAATCCCGAGGCGACCACACCCGGTAGTGCGCCGAGGGCGGGGAATAGCTCGACGGCGAGCCGAGGACTGGTGTTGCAGGTCGGAGCATTCCTTCGTCCGGAGAACGCCGAAGTCCTACGTGGGCGGCTTGCTGAGGAATATCGGGACGTCTCGATCACAATCGTGGAGCGGGATGGTCGACCATATCATTGCGTCCGCATCGGTGGCTTGAATGAGGACGAACGACGCACGGCCACGATCGCGCTTCGTCAGGCCGGGTATATGCCAATCGCCGTTTACCAATGACGCTAGGAACTGGCCGCGGCTCGAAAGGGAGGTGCGCCAGTACCTCACGAACGCGCTCGACGGTATCGAGGCTTCGATCTTCCGGCCGCACTTCGGTTCGAGGCCGGTGGGGCGCCGCATCTCAGCAGCCCGGGGGTCCACTACCAGGCCGCCGCTGTGCCGTTCGTGCTCGACGCCAGCGACGCGATCAGCGACGACATCATCATCGAGAACTCGGCAACGCGCGAGTGCGGGGTGTCTGGAGGCCAGCCATACGCCTGCTCGGCTTTGGCGGGGGCACCGGGCATGCGCAGTGCGTCATCCGCGCAGGCTCTCCCTATCGGCTCGCCGGAGGCCCACCTACGCCGGGACCGGACTGCCACTCCACTCCCAGACGCTCACCGTCTCACTCTCGGCCCGCCGGTGGGTGACGAGCGTGTGAGTCTCTACGGCTACGCCCGGACAGGTCCGAATTTCGCCCCCCTCGATCGAGGGCATGCAGCTCCTCGTCAACGACGTCGGCCGCAACAACAATGACGGCACGCCGGGAGCCTCGGTGCTCGACGCGACTGGGACCGCGGCCATCCCGCCAAGCGGGAGCATGCACCTCGCCGGTAGCGGTGGCCATCGTTCCCTACATCTCGACTATGAACCGAATCGAGGCGTGGCCCATCGTCGGGGGTCCGACCACCCGGATTCTTCTGCCGACCTGCCTGCAACTGCCGAAAGAGAGATCCGCTCCAGCCTGATTCTTTCGGTTACCGAGTGCGTGGCCGGCTCCATGGCCGGTCAACGTCTTCCCTCACTGGCAGGACCCCGTGGCGGGATTGCAGACCGCAGGCAACGTGCAGTTCCGGACGAAGAAGTCCTGAACACACGTCCCACCAGTGCAGGCTGCCTGCGTGCATTGGTTCCCGTCTGTGTCGGCACAGACGGTTCCGGGAGGAGCGAACACGTTCTGCACGCATGTCCCGGCGCCGTCGCACTCGGCGAACGTGCATGCGTTCCCGTCCGTGTCGGGACACGCGGTCCCGGCGACCTTGGACACGCTCTGATCGCATGCGCCGGCGCCATCACACTTTGCCGCCGTGCAGGCGTTCCCGTCGGTGTCGGTGCAGGCAACACCGGCGGGCGTCAGCACCGACTGATTGCATACGCCGGCGCCGTCGCACTGCGCCGACGTGCAAGGGTTCCCGTCGGTGTCGGTGCACCCCGAACCGCTCGCCTTGAAACGGCACGTCGAGTCGCAACAGCCGCCGGTGGTGGCGCCGTCGTCGCAGTCCTCGCCTGGATCCGTGACGCCGTCGCCGCAGAAGGACTTGGCCGCGGGCGTACACACGAGATATGGACTGCCTGGAGTCACCTTCCGCGATCCGAACTGGTCCTCGAACAGCGCGGAACCGTTCAGCGCTGCCGCCGTGACGCACTTGATCTTGTAACATATCTTCGCTTGCGACAACTCCTCCTCGTTGGCGATCGCCGCTGGCGTGAACGGGGAGAGCGGCCCCGGCCCGAAGGCCCGCTCGATCGGCTGCGTCACGGTCTTGGCCACCGGCACGCAGACCAGGCGGAAGGCGCCGATGATCGAGCACTGCGATTCCTTGAGCGCGGGCGTTTCGAGCTTGAGCCACGATGGGGCCGGCCCTTTCAACCGGAGCGGATCCTTCACGCGGTAGCACTCGAGGTGCGAGAAGACAGGCGGCAGCGTGGTCGTCGTGGTGGTGCTGCCGGCGGGCATCGTCGTCGACGATGTGGTGGTCGTCTGGGCACGCCCTCCAGGAACCGCGAGGACGCCCACCGTGAGCAGGGCTAGGAACATTCGCGACGCCGTCGACTGCACCATGGCCAACCCTCACTTGCTGGTACACTACCTGTACTCTGAGGCTAGCTCACTCTGTTCCGATAGTGAGTGTATGAGCGCTTCCTGACACGGATGGCAAGTGTCTTCTTCAGCGCCGGCCGCAGTTCCTTTTGGACCAGATTCGGGTTGGAACTCTTGTCGACGCGCCGCGCTAGGACCATCAACCGTTCTGGTCTTGACTCCGCCGCTGGGCCATGACGCGATCCGTTCAGGAGCCTCTTGGTCTTGACCCCCCGGCTCTGCGTAAGCACCCCTCGTCCGGATACCGCTGGTGTGGCGCACGGTCTGCTGATGGCTGCGCCGTCCATTCCCCGACGCGGGAGGAATTCGGTGGGACGTTCCCGCAGAGAGGAAGCCAGTCAGCCGGCGGGATGCACTTCGGAGGGGCGCGCTGGCGGACGGGAGGGAAGGCCACAACCCGCTCCCGAGCGCGTCGGTGTTCTCGTTCGCCGCGCGATCAACGCTCCGATCGCCGCGGGAGGGCGACCCTGCTCAACGCACGGTGGCAACCTAGAACTGGAGGCCCGGGGTGTCGGTGCAAGCGGCCGACTTCCAGCGTGGCTTCCGGGGTCAGGTAAGTGCCGCGACCGGCGTCGCCGGCCCGTCCCCCCCACCGCGCTCGCTAGCGTCACGTCGATGGATGGGCTGCGCCGTCGACGCCCCCACCCGCGCTTTGATCCCGTCCAGTCGTGGTGAGCGAGGTTCGGCCCTCAACCCGCACGCCGACGTACGGCTCGACAAGGGGAACAAAGCGGAGGGGGGGAGATTCGAACTCCCGAGGGTGTCGCACCCTGGCGGTTTTCAAGACCGCTGCCTTAAACCGGGCTCGGCCACCCCTCCTGATGGGTCGGCGCGACCCTAACATCTTCGGCTCCGATTCCAAGCGTCGCGCTCCTCGCAGCCGGGCCCCCCATCCCCTCCGGCCCGATCGGCGCTGGGCGTCGGCGACCGACGCGGAGCGGAAGGTGCGGGAGATGCTCGTGCTCGCCCCGGTGAAGGACCGCCGGGAGATCGTCTGGGGGCCGGCCTCCTACCACGCGCCCTTCAGCGTCTTCGACTCGACGATGGCGTACGTCGTGCGCGGGATCGCGGAGCCGAACCGCTAGGTCGTCGTGATCCGCGGCACGAATCCGGTCTCCGCCTTCGACTGGCTCCTCGGCGAGCTGTGGTCCGCCCGCCAGCTGCGCTGGCCGTACGGCGGCGCCCCCGACGATGCGCAGAGCTCCTTCAGCCTCCACGGCCTGGCCCCGGTCTCGACGCCATTAGCACCGAGACCTTCTTCGGCCCGCTCACCGAGCGGCCGGCGCGAGGCTCTGCACCGCCGCGATCAGCTCCGCCGGCGTCACCGGCTTCGGCAGGTGGCACTGGAAGCCGGCGGCGAGAGCGCGCGCGGCGTCGGCGGGGCACGCGTAGGCGGTGAGCGCGATCGCGGGCGTGGTCGCGCCGCGCAGATCGGCGCGCAGGCGGCGCAGCAGCGCGTAGCCGTCGGCCTGCGGGAGGCCGATGTCGGTCACCACGACGTCGACCGGCGCGAGCCCGATCACGGCCATGGCCTCGACGACCGAGCCTACCGCCGCCACGCGCGCGCCGGCGCCGGTGAGGATCACGCCCAGCGCATCGCGGGCGTCGGCGTGGTCCTCGACCAGCAGCACGCGCAGCCCGGCCAGCGCCTGCGCGCCCGGCGCGGCGCTTGACGCGACCGACATGCCGCGCGCCGCCCGGCCGACCTCGACACGCACGGTGCCGTCGTGCCGCTCGACGAGCTGCTTCAGCACCGCGAGCAGGTCGTCGACGAGACCAGCGAGCGTTCGCGTGTTGCGCGCGATGCTCTGGAGCCCGTGCTGCGCGCGCGCGGCGTCGAGCGGCCAAGCCTGGAGCAGCTCGGCCCAGTTTAGCACCGCGCCGAGCGGCGTGCGTAGCTCGTGCGCGAGGAGCGCCACCAGTTCGTCGGTGGCGCGGAGCGGGGCGTCGAGTCGTGTGTCCACGAGAGCCGCCGGCCAGCCCTCCGCGGCGCGCCGGCCCCTCGTGCAAATCGCGCCAGTCGCCGGCCGTCAAGTAGGTTTGGGCGATCCGGCAGCGTGACGGAACGTCTCACCCCCCGTGGCAATCCGCCGCGGGGGCGGCGGGCGTTCCGCGTTCCGAAACGCCCGCGGCTCGCGCGTCAGGACGGCTTGGCGTTCGCCAGCTCGTCGTCGATGATCTCCTTGAACTTGTCGAACGGCTGCGCGCCCGAGAGCATGCGCCCGTTGATGAAGAACGCCGGCGTGCCGTTCACGCCGACCGCGGAGCCGTCGGCGATGTCCTTGTCGATGGCGTCCTTGTAGGGCTTCTTGTCGAGGCAGTCGTCGAACTTGGCGCGGTCGAGCTTCACCTCGTCGGCCATGGACTTGAGCTTGTCGGGCGAGAGGTCCTGCGCGGCGAACAGCTTCTTGTTGTACTCCCAGAACTTGCCCTGGGCGTTGGCGCAGTTCGCGGCCTCGGCGGCGCCGCGCGCGTGCTGGTGGAACGGCAGCGGGTAGTCGCGGTAGATCAGCTTCACCTTGTCGCCGTAGGTGGTCATCACCTGCTCGACGGTCGCCTCGGCGCGCTTGCAGAACGGGCACTCGTAGTCCGAGAACTCGATGATCGTCACCTTGGCGTTGGCGCCGCCGCGCTCGGGGCGGCCCGCGCCGCTCACCTCGACCACCGGCGGCCGGAGCGCGACCGTCGTCTTGTACTTGCCCTTGAGCGACGTGAGGAACTCCTCGCGCTTCTGCGCGGCGGCCTGCTGCTTGAGGAACTGGACGATGCGCGGCTTCACCTGCTCGAGCGTCTGTCCGCCGAGCTGGGCCTTGTTGTCGTCGTAGACCTTCTGGATCTCGGCGTCGGTCGGCTCGGTGATCTTCGCGGTGACTTCCTGCTTCTCGAGCTCCTCGGGCGAGATCTTGCGCGCCGCCGCTTCCTGCTTGAGGAGCTCGTCGCCGATCATCTCGTCGAGGCCCTCCTTCAAGGCGTCGTACTTCTCGCTCTCGATCTCGATCAGCTTCGGCTTGACGTGCGCCTCGAGCTCCGCGCGCGTGATCGAACGCGAGCCCACGGCCGCGACCGGCGCGTCGGCCGCCGCCGCGCTGCCCACCAGACCGAGGGCCAGAACCCCCACGATGACTGCTCGCATGCGACTCCTCCTTGGCGGACCGCGTTGTCGGACCGCGAAAGCTGCGGAGGGTATGGCGGCCGGACGACCGCGTCAAACCCGACGCACCCGCCCCTGCGTTGCCTTTCCCGCCCCTGCTTTGCCTTTTCCGGGGGGCCGTGGTACCGGCACCGTCGATGCGCTTCGCGAGGCTCGCGGCTCTGCTCCTGGTCGTCGCCACGCTGGCGGCGTGCAGCAACAGCATCCCCGCCATCAACGCCCGGCCGGCACAGTACTACGAGAAGAAGGTCAGCTTCACCGGCCGGATCGACCGCACCCAGGCGCTCGCCGGGGAGACCCTGCTCGAGATCGCCGACGCCGACGCCCACCGGATCCTGGTCCGCATCGACCAGCCCCTCGAGGCCGCGGTCGGCGACTGGGTGAAGGTGAAGGGCATCCTGGTCGCCGAGGGCAAGGTCGGCGGGCGCGTCATCCCCGACCTGGTCGTCGCCGACAACGTCGACAAGACCCGGGCGCCGCTCCTCCGGAACCTGTTCTAGGAGCTGCGGCGGGTCCCTAGGCCGGGTGGCCGGCGGCGATCACGTCGGCGCCGACGTACGGACGCAGCACCTCGGGCACGGTCACGCTGCCGTCGGGGCGCTGGTAGGTCTCGAGGATCGCGATCATCACGCGCGGCAGCGCCAGCCCGGAGCCGTTCAGCGTATGCACCAGCTCCGGCTTGGCGCGGGGCGCCGGCCGGTAGCGGATGTTGGCGCGCCGCGCCTGGAAGTCGCGGAAGTTCGAGCACGAGCTGACCTCGAGCCACTCCCCGCACCCGGGCGCCCACACCTCGACGTCGTACTTCATCGCGGCGGTGAACGAGAGGTCGCCGGTGCACATCTGGATCACGCGGTGCGCGAGCCCGAGCTTCCGGCACACGTCCTCGGCGTCGCCGAGCAGCGCGAGCAGCTCGGCGTCCGACGTCTCCGGCGCGACGAACTTCACCATCTCCACCTTGTCGAACTGGTGCCCGCGCTTGATGCCGCGCACGTCGCGCCCGGCGGACATCTTCTCGCGCCGGAAGCACGGCGTGTAGGCGACGTGCTTGAGCGGCAGCCGCTCGCCCTCCAGCACCTCGTCGCGGTAGAGGTTGGTCACCGGCACCTCGGCGGTGGGGACGAACCAGTGCTCCCCCTCGACGTCGCGATACAGCGTGTCGGCGAACTTGGGCAGGTTCCCGGTGCCGACCAGGCTCTCCTCTTTCACCATCGCCGGCGGATACACCTCGACGTAGCCGTGCTCCCGCGTGTGGAGGTCGAGCATCCAGGAGATGGTCGCGCGCTGGAGCCGCGCGCCCATGCCGTAGAGCACGTAGAAGCGCGAGCCGGCGATCTTCACGCCGCGCTCGAAGTCGAGGATGCCGAGGCGCGGGCCCAGGTCCCAGTGCGGCTGCGGCGTGAAGGAGAAGGTCGGCAGCGTGGCCGCCGTGCGTACGACGACGTTCGCCGACTCGTCGGGGCCGACCGGCACATCGGGGTGCGGCAGGTTCGGCACCTGGAGCATGAGCCGCGTGAACTCGACCTCGGCCGTCTCGACGGCCTGCTCCGCGGCCGCGATCCGGTCGCCCGTCCCGCGCTGCGCCGCGATCGCGGCCTCGCGCTTCGCCGGGTCCTTCTCGTCGCGGATCGCCTTCGACGCGGTCGTGCGCTCCGCGCGCAGCTGCTCGACGGCGTGCACCGTCTCGCGCCGCCGGCGATCGGCGGCCAGCACCGCGTCGACCTCGGCCGCCGTGAAGCCGACGGTCGCGAGCGCCGCCTTCACCCGATCGGGCTCGCTGCGCAGGAGCCGGACGTCGATCACGCGCCCGCGACCTCGAACGCCGACTGCACGTGCTCGACCACGGGCGGCTCCTGGTCGAACCGGACGCCCACCACGTCGAAGCGGGCCTCGCGCTCGCCGAGCCCGCGCATCGAGAGGAAGTGGCGTGCGACGCGGGCCACCTGCTGCTGCTTGCGGGCGTCGACCGACTCGAGCGGCGTGCCCGCGCGCTCGCCGCGCCGGCTCCGCACCTCGACGAAGACCAGCACCGGACCGTCGAGGGCCACCAGGTCGATCTCGCCGGCGCGGCAGCGGAAGTTTCGGGCCACGATGCGATAGCGCAGGTCGCGGAGGAATTGCTCCGCCACCGCCTCGCCCTTCCGCCCGAGCTCCCCCCGCGCATCCACAGTCGAAGAAGAGTAGCGGGCCCTCCCCTGCGTCGCAACGGCCGCCCGGCGCTGGAGACCGCCCGCGATCTCCCGTACCTTGTCGCCCCGCATGGTCACCGTGCCCGACGATTCGTTCATGGCCTGGCTCGCCGAACGCGGCATCGCCCTCGACCCGCGCTACCCGCAGGGGTGGGAGCACCTCGTCTACCAGAGCGCCGTCGACGAGTGGGCCGAGTGGGACCTCCCGCCCGCGCCCTCCGACCTGACCGGCTTCATCACCGCCGCGCTCCGCGCCGCGTCGCCGGACGGACCGTACTGGGTCTATCCCCGCACGCGCGGGGTCTGGCGCATCGACGCCGACGCCCCACCCGCCGCGCGCGCGGTCGCCGGGATCCGCCGCGCGGCGGGCGTGCCCGACGGATTCGTCGGCGCGCTCGGCCTGGACGCCGGCGAGCTCGCGCAGCTCTGGATGCTGCTCGCCGCGGCCTTCGTGTTCAGCGACCCCCGCATCCAGGACCTCTACGTCGTCCCCGACGACGGCTCGTGCGTCCTCATGACGTGCCAGCACGACGAGCTGCACGTGCAGTTCCGCGACCCGGCGCGGCGGGAAGCCTTCACGAGCGCGATGGCCGCGAGCGGCTTCGAGCTGCCGAGCGACGCCGAGGACGTCGACGCCGAGTAGCGTCGGCTAGGCGAGCTGCGTCGTGCGGCGCAGCTCCTCGAGCTTGCGGGCCGCGGCGCCGCTCGCGAGCAGCGCGCGGGCGACGACGACGCCCTCCCCGAGCGTCGCGGCGCGGTCGGCGAGCAGCAGGCCCGCCGCGGCGTTGAGCGCCACCAGGTCGGCGCGCGGCCCGGCTTCGCCGGCGAGGATCGCCTCCAGCACGCGCGCGTTCTCGGCCGCGTCCCCGCCGGCGAAGACGCCCGGGTCGGCGACGCGCGCGAGCCCCGCCTCCTCGGGCGTCACGCGACGCTCGCGCACGCGGCCGTCGCGCAGCTCGGCGACCAGGGTCTCGCCGGTCGTGGTCAGCTCGTCGAGCCCGCCGCCGAAGACCACCAGCGCGCGCTCCGCGCCGAGGAGCGCCAGCACGTGCGCGAGCTTGCCGGTAAGCGCCGCCGCGTACACGCCGACCAGCTGCCGGCGCGCACCGGCCGGGTTCGCGAGCGGCCCGAGCACGTTGAAGACGGTCCGCGCGTGCAGCGCCGGCGGCACCTCGGCGGTGAGCGCCCGCCGGATGCGCTGCACGCCGCCGAGCGCGGGATGGAACGCGGGCGCCAGCATGAACCCAACGCCGACGGTCTCGATGCAGCGCGCGACCGCGTCCGGCGACAGCTCGGTGCGCACGCCGAGCGCCTCCAGCACGTCGGCGCTCCCGCAGCGCGACGTGATCGCGCGGTTGCCGTGCTTCGCGACGCGGACCCCCGCCGCCGCCAACACGAACATGACGGTCGTCGACACGTTGAAGGTGCCGGCGCCGTCGCTGCCGGTGCCGCAGGTGTCGAGGAGCGCGGCGTCCGGGGCGAGGCGCGGCGTCACGTGGACGCCGACCTCGCGCACCACGCGTGCGAAGGCCGCGATGGTGGCGGGCGGGAGTCTTTCGGGCCGGAGCAGCAGGAGCAGCGCGCCCACGTGCTCGTCCGGGATCCCGCCGGCGATGATCTCCCGGAACGCAGCCTCGGCGTCGGCGTCGGCGAGCGGCGCGTCGGCGGCCAGCGCCGCGGTCGCGCGGTCGACGGCCGTCGCCACCCCCGCCGCGCCGCCCGCGACGGCGCGGAGCCGATCGTGAACGCGCGCGTAGAACGGCTGCGCGGCGCGATCGAACGGGATGTCGAGCAGCGAAGCGAGCATGACCCGGACGTCCCTCTTGCCGCAGCGACGCCGCCGGGCGCAAGCGAGCCGTCGCGTCACCGGATCGCCACCACCACCGCCGCCATCACCAGCGCGAACGACACCGCGTAGCGCGCCGTCAGCCCCTCGCCCAGCCACCACCCGGCGAACACCATGAACGCCAGCAGCGTGATGGACTCCTGGATGATCTTGAGCTGGTACGCCGACAGCACCCGGTAGCCGATCCGGTTGGCCGGCACCTGCGCCATGTACTCGAGCAGCGCGATGCTCCAGCTCGCGAGGATCGCCGCCGGCATCGACAGCTCGCGATACCGGAGATGCCCGTACCAGGCCACCGTCATGAACGTGTTCGAGAGCACCAGCAGCCCCACCGCCTTCATCGCGTCCGACATTCCGGCCTTCTACCATCGCCCGGCGTCGATTGCGTGCCCCGGAGGCCTACGGTAGGAACCGCCCGTGGCGATCACCCGCGACGACGTCCGGCAGGTAGCGACGCTCGCCCGGCTCCGCCTGACGCCCGAGGAGGAGGCCGCGCTCACGGCCGACCTAGGCCACATCCTCGACGCCTTCACCCGCCTCCAGGCGCTCGACACCACCGGCGTGGACCCGACCGCCTGCGTCGAGGACTTCGGCGCCCTCATGCGCGACGACGTGGTCACCAATCCGCCGGCGGGCGACGCCGTCCTCGCCAACGCGCCGGCGCTCGACGGCCGCCTGTTCCGCGTTCCGAAGATCATCGAGTAGGCCCGTGAGCGACCTGCACGCCCTCTCCGTCCGCGAGGCGGCCGCGCGCGTACGGCGGCGGGAGGTCTCGGCCGTCGAGCTGACGCGCGCCGCGCTCGCGCGCATCGAGGCCGTCGACGCGCGCATCGGGGCCTTTCTCACGCTCGCCGCCGACGCGGCGCTCGCCGCGGCGCAGGACGTCGATCGGCGCGTCGCCGCCGGTGAGGACCCCGGGCTGCTCGGGGGCGTCCCGATCGCGCTCAAGGACAACATCTGCACCGCCGGGCTCCGCACCACCGCCGGCTCGCGCATCCTGGAGACGTTCGTGCCTCCATACGACGCGACCGTCACCGCGCGGCTGCGCGCGGCGGGCGCGGTGATCGTCGGCAAGACCAACCTCGACGAGTTCGCGATGGGCTCCTCGACCGAGAACTCGGCGCTCGGCGAGACGCGGAACCCGTGGGACGGCGCGCGCGTGGCGGGCGGCTCGTCGGGTGGCTCGGGGGCCGCGGTCGCGGCGCAGGAGGTCGCCGCCGCGCTCGGCACCGACACGGGCGGCTCGATCCGCCTGCCCGCCGCCTTCTGCGGCGTCACCGCGCTCAAGCCGACGTACGGCCGCGTCTCGCGCTACGGCGTGATC
>Ga0335069_10001766_pt1 | contig 34252 bp, 24 predicted proteins | sample Lox_Sample_11_FD_206714 | JGI IMG/M metagenome (GOLD analysis project Ga0335069, IMG submission 206714) | Soil microbial communities from Loxahatchee National Wildlife Refuge, Florida, United States - Lox_Sample_1.1 | ecosystem: Environmental > Terrestrial > Soil > Wetlands | place: USA... | reverse complement strand
ATACCGCCGCCAGCCGGGCAAGGTCGTTGTTCGCGCCCAGATGTTGCCGCTCCAGCACCTGCCGATATTCGGTCGGCAGCACCTTGATGAATTTCGCAGCGTGCCGATCCCAATTGTCGAGGATTCGCTTTGCCACCGGACTTTCGGTGTACTGATGATGCCGCGAGATCAGCGTATGAAGCTGCTTTAGCTCGTCGGCATTTGCGATCGGCCCCAACTCGACCATCCCGGTGTTGCACTTGGCCGGGAACGATCCGTCTTCATCGAGCACGTAGGCCACGCCGCCGCTCATTCCCGCCGCAAAGTTGCGCCCCGTCTTGCCAAGGACGACGACCAATCCGCGTGTCATATATTCGCATCCGTGATCGCCGACTCCCTCGACCACTGCATGCGCGCCGCTGTTGCGCACGGCGAAACGCTCGCCGGCCATGCCGCGGAAGAAAGCCTCGCCGCCGGTTGCGCCGTACAGGGCGACGTTGCCGATCACGATGTTCTCCTCGGCTTTGAATGTCGCTTCTTTCGGTGGGCGCACGGCCATGAAGCCGCCGGACAGCCCTTTGCCGCAGTAGTCGTTGGCATCGCCTTCGAGGTAGAGCGCGACTCCCGGCGCCAGCCATGAGCCAAAACTCTGGCCCGCCGAGCCCTTCAGATGAATCTGCATCGTATACGGCGGGAGACCCTCCGCTCCATATCGGCGCGAGACTTCAGCGGAGAGCATCGTCGCGACGGTACGATTGACGTTGCGAATCGGCAGGTGAATCTCGACCGGCTTGCGATGCGCGAGCGAGTCCCACGCCATATCGATGATTCGATTGTCGAGCGCCTTTTCCAGTCCGTGGTCCTGCTCTTCGATACAGTGAAGCGCCGCGCCGGGTTCGGCGTCAGGCCGCTTCAGGATATTGCTCAAATCGACGTGGCGCGCTTTCCAGTGCTTGATTGCCTCGTTCGCGTCAAGGCATTCGACGTGCCCGACCATCTCGGCAACGGTGCGGAAACCCAACTGCGCCATGTACTCGCGCATCTCGTCCGCGATAAACATCATGAAGTTCACCACGTGCTCCGGCTTACCCTCGAATTTCTCGCGCAACCGCGGGTCCTGCGTCGCGATGCCGACCGGACAAGTGTTCAGATGGCACACGCGCATCATGATGCATCCCGAAGCGACCAGCGCGGCGCTGGCGAAGCCGAACTCTTCCGCGCCCAACAGCGCGGCAATAATGACGTCGCGGCCGGTCTTCAGCTGGCCGTCGGTTTCCACGCGGATGCGGCCGCGCAAACCGTTCATCACCAGCACCTGCTGCGTCTCGGCCAAGCCCAGTTCCCACGGGATGCCCGCGTGCTTGATCGACTGCACAGGCGAGGCGCCGGTGCCGCCGTCATAGCCGCTAATCAGCACCACGTCGGCCTTGGCCTTGGCGACGCCGGCGGCAATCGTGCCCACGCCGACCTCGGCGACCAGCTTCACGCTGATGCGCGCGCGGTTGTTCGAGTTTTTGAGATCGTGGATCAGCTGCGCCAAATCTTCGATTGAATAGATATCGTGATGCGGCGGCGGCGATATCAGCCCGACACCCGGCGTCGAGTAGCGGATCTTCGCGATGAAATCGTCCACCTTATGTCCCGGCAGCTCGCCGCCTTCACCCGGCTTGGCGCCCTGCGCCATTTTGATTTGGAGCTCGTCGGCGTTAACCAGGTAATTGCTGGTGACGCCAAACCGCGCCGAGGCGACCTGCTTGATCGCGCTGCGGCGCCAGTCACCGTTGGGATCGCGGACGAATCGTGCGGGATCCTCGCCGCCCTCGCCGGTGTTGCTCTTGCCGCCAATCCGGTTCATCGCGATCGCGAGCGTCTCGTGCGCTTCCTTGCTGATCGATCCGAACGACATCGCGCCGGTCTTGAAACGCTTGACGATTTCGGCGGCCGGTTCGACCTCTTCCAGTGGAACCGGAGGCCGGTCAGTCTTTAATTTGAGCAGCGACCGGAGCGTGTCCAGGCTGCGGCTGTGGTCGTCAACCAGCTTCGTGTACTCCTTGAAAAGCCGGTAATTCCCGGCGCGCACGGAATGCTGCAGCTTGGCGATCGAGTTCGGATTGTACATGTGGAACTCGCCGCGCCGACGCCATTGATACTGCCCGCCTACGTCGAGTTCGCCGTCGAGGTTGGCCTGGACGCCGAACGCATGATGGTGCCGATCGGCGGTTTCTTTTGCGATCGCTCCCAGCCCAACGCCGCCAACCCGCGAAGGCGTCCAGGTAAAGTATTTGTCGACGACCTCCTGCGACAGCCCGATCGCCTCGAATATCTGCGCACCGCGATAACTCTGCAGCGTCGAAATTCCCATCTTCGACGCCACCTTGGTCATGCTCTTGTCGGCGGCCTTGATGAAATTCTTGATCGCGGTCTCCTGATCGATATCCTTCAGGCGGCCCTCGCGGATCATTCCGGCCAGCGTGGCGAAAGCGAGATACGGGTTGATCGCGCCCGCGCCGTATCCGGTCAGCAGGCAGAAGTGCATCACCTCGCGCGGCTCGCCCGATTCGACCACGATTCCAGCGCGGGTGCGCGTGCCCTCGCGAATCAGATGGTGATGCACGGCGCCGGTCGCCAGCAATGCCGGAATCGCCGCGTATTCCGCGTTGACGCCGCGATCGGACAACACGATTATCGTGTGCCCCGATTCGATCGCGGCGGATGCGTCCCGGCACAAGGCGTCGAGCGCCGAGCGCAACCCGTTTTCGCCGCCAGCCGCGCGATAGAGCGTTGAAAGCGTAATCGTGCGCAGGCCGTCCTGATTCAGCCGCTTGATTTTCTCTAGCTCGACATTAGTCAGAATCGGCTGCATCAGCCGAAGCTGCCGGCAATGGCGCGGCGATTCTTCGAACAGATTATCTTCGGCGCCGATCGTGGTTATGGTCGAGGTCACCAACTCCTCGCGAATCGGATCGATCGGAGGATTCGTAACCTGCGCGAATAGCTGTTTGAAGTAGTTGTATAGCGATTGCGGCTTGTCGGAGAGCACCGCCAGCGGCGTGTCGGTGCCCATCGAGCCGCGCGGCTCCTGCCCGTTGGCGGCCATCGGCGCCAGGATGACCTTCAAATCCTCCAGCGTGTAGCCGAAGGACTGCTGCTGCTTGAGCAACTCACCGTCCTCAAAGCAATCGACCGGAGGCGCGTTCTTGGGCTCGGGGATCGATTCAAGCGCCAGCAGATTCTCGTCAAGCCATTGGCGGTACGGCTTGCGCGCGGCAATCGATTCCTTGATCTCTTCGTCATTGACAATTCGACCCAGAGCGGTATCGACCAGGAACATGCGGCCGGGCTGCAAGCGCCCCTTTTGCAGGACATTCTCGGGCGCGATGTCTAGAACGCCGGTCTCCGATGCCATTACGACGATTCCGTCTTTGGTCACCGTGTAGCGCGATGGGCGCAGTCCGTTGCGATCGAGGACCGCGCCGATTCGCACGCCGTCGGTAAATGCGATCGAGGCGGGTCCATCCCACGGCTCCATCAGGCAGGAATGAAATTCATAAAACGCGCGCTTGGCCGCGCTCATCTGCTTATCCTGCTGCCACGCCTCCGGGATCATCATCATCACGGCGTGCGGCAGCGAACGTCCCGTGCGGATCAAAAGCTCAAGCGAGTTGTCGAACATCGCGGAGTCGCTGCCAGCCGGTTCGATGATCGGGAGCAGCTTTCGGATGTCTTCGCCAAACAGCGGCGAGGAGAACATCTTCTGCCGCGCATGCATCCAGTTGATGTTGCCGCGCAACGTGTTGATTTCGCCGTTGTGCGACAGGAAGCGATACGGATGCGCGCGATCCCAGCTTGGGAACGTGTTGGTCGAGAAGCGCTGATGGACCATCGCCAGCGCGCTCTCGAGGGATGGATCGACCAAGTCGGGGAAAAATTTCGGAATCTGCGTCGAGATCAGCTGCCCCTTGTATACAACGGTCGAGGCGGACAGGCTGCAGAAATAGAACAATTCCGGATCGACGAGCCCTAGTTTTTCCGCCTCCGCGGATGCGCGCTTGCGAATTACATAGAGCTTGCGCTCGAGCGACTCGATATCCGTGATTCCGTCGCCGCGCGCGATGAAGACCTGCGCAATTGCAGGCATTCCGCGCCGGGCGATATCGCCGCATTCGGCTGGGGCGACCGGCACCTCGCGCCAGCCGAGAATCCGCTGGCCCTCTTCTTTCACAATTCGCTCGAATGCCGCCACGCAGCGTTTGCGCTTTTCGGCATCGAGCGGCAGGAACGCCTGCCCAACGCCATATTCGCCGGGCGCCGGCAACTCGAATCCAAGCCGCGCCGCCTCATGCTTGAAGAACGCGTGAGGAATTTGAAGAATGATGCCGGCGCCGTCGCCCGTGCGCGGATCGCATCCGCACGCGCCGCGATGGGTCAGGTTGTCGAGCACCTGGAGCGCGTCGCTTACGATCCGATGCGAGCGTTCGCCCTTGATGTTAACGACGAAACCCACGCCGCACGCATCGTGCTCGTGCGCAGGATCGTAGAGTCCGGTCGCTTTGGGAATGCTATTGAATTTATGCGTCATGGCATCCGCCTCGTCTCCGGCAAAACCGGTTTTGGAGTGGCGGTGCGATGACGCCGGCCGTTGTGCTCGGGTTCGGCGCCGTTTGCATGAACGGCGATTAGGCCGCGATCGGTGTGCGTCGACAGCACAATCATCGTCTCGGTGCGCGCGACACCTTCGATCGAACGGATCGCGTTGATGAGCCGTTCCAGCGACGCGGTGTTCGCGGTCTTGATCTTGAGCATGAAGGCGTGCTGGCCGGTTACGTGATGGCATTCCAGAACGTCTTCGAGCAGTGCGACGGCCTCCTCGAACATCGCGATCGTTTTCGGATGCGAAGTCGAAACGCCGATGAAGGCGGTCACGTCCTTGCCCAATCGGCTCGCATCGACGGAGGCGTGATAGCCGGTGATGATGCCGCTGTCTTCGAGTTTCTTTACTCGCTCGTTTACGGACGGGGCGGAAAGTCCCACCTGCTCGCCGAGCTTTACCAGCGGAATGCGGCCATGCTCCTGCAGAATGTTTACGATTTGCAGGTCGATCGCATCGAGTTCGGGGGTGTCGCCGCCGAATTTCATAAGGCTATCCTCACCGGGAGACGATGAAGATAAGCGAATCAGCAATTTGTGTCAAGGGTTATGAGGAATTGCCCACAGAATAACCACGTTTTATTTGGTACGTTGGTCGTCTACTTAAAGAAGGGTGAAATTACTCTCAATCATGGCGGCATTTCAGTACTCGGGACCGCCTTTCAGGCTGGCTTCTTACGGCAGCGATGGGATCGTCGTAAACGACGGCGGCGGAAGCGTCTTCAGGCGGGTGGCATCCTGCTGGCGGATTTTGGCCAACTCCGTGCACGCCGCTTGGTCGCCGTTCTCGCAATTCTGATGAAGTGCCAGCGTCCGATCGGATGAACACCCGGCCAGCACGACGCATATTGCTATCGCGACGGTAAACTTAGACATGATCGATTGCCCTCCCTGCCAGCCAAGATTAGCTCCATCCGCGCAATGAGAACATGGACGCCTCCCTAGTGCGGGTAGGCGTCGCTGCCCATTTCCAGCGCGTCGAGTCCCGTCCATTCGACTTCCGCCAGCACACGATTGCCGATCGTCCGCTCGACGATCATGAAGAAAATCATCGACAAGCCGAATACGACTATGAAATTCGTGATGACCCCGATCGATTGCGCCGCAAACTGGCCGAAATCGCCATACAGCAGGCCGCGCACCGGACCCGCCACTCCATTCCAGCCGTCGCCGTAGCTGCCGTCGGCAAAGATTCCCAGCGCTAACGCGCCCCACATTCCACACACGCCATGCACTGCAATCGCGCCCACAGGATCGTCGAGGCGGAAGCGCTGCTCGAGCGCGATTACCGCCCATACCACGAGGAGCCCCGCGATCACTCCGATCAGAACCGCCGATTCCGGCGGAACGAATGCGCACGGCGCGGTGATCGCGACCAGACCGCCGAGCAGCCCGTTGCAGGCCATCGCGATGTCCGGCTTGTGAAAGCGATGCCACAAAAAAAGCAGCGCCGTCAGCGCGCCGGCCGCCGATGCGAGCATCGTGTTCGCCGCGATCAGCCCGATCCGCGAATCTGTCGCGGCCAGCGTCGATCCGGCGTTAAAGCCGAACCATCCGAAGGCGAGAATTAGCGTCCCGATTACAGCCATCGGCAAATTGTGGCCCGGTAATGCACCGATTGCGCCATCCCGGCGGAACTTGCCGATGCGGGGACCAAGCACGATCACTCCGGCCAGCGCCGCGACGCCGCCGGTCATGTGCACAACCGAGGAGCCGGCAAAATCGATGTGTCCGTGGCCCAAGCCGAAATTCACTCCCAACTGCGAAAGCCACCCTCCTCCCCAAACCCAATTTCCGTAGAGCGGATAGAGGAACATCGACATGAATAACCCGTAAACGAAAAACGCCTTAAACTTCCACCGCTCCGCCATCGCGCCGGTGGGAATCGTCGCGGCGGTATCCATGAAGACCAGCGCGAACAAAAACATCGCGAGGCTTGCGGGATCGTGGCTGACGTTTATCAAGGCGAATTTGCTCAGCCCGATGATTCCGAACGGGTGGCCGGCAATGGTAATCGTGAGCTCGCGATGCGGGATCGGCACCGAGCCAAGCGAGGGCCAGCTAGTGATCCCGCCCATCATGAACGCATAACCGGTCAGCCAGAACCCGATGATGCCGATCGGGTAAATGATCATGTTCATCGCCATCGTGTTGACGGCGTTCTTGGCACGCGTGAAACCGGTTTCCAGCATCGCGAAGCCGGCCTGCATGAACATCACGAGGAATCCCGCGATCAGGAGCCAAGCCAGGTTAAGCGACTGATCGAGCGCCGGCGCGGCGGAGGCAGCCGATTGTGCGCGCGCGTCAGCGGCGAACAGCAATGCTGCGGCAAACGCGGCAGCCGCCAGATGCAATCGTCTGAGTATCATTTCATCTGCCCTCGGTAAGACCGGCGCGCCGAACTGGGCGTGGCCGGGTAACGGTTCGCAAGCCAAATCAGAAAGGCGAAAATCGCCGCCAGCGACGCGAAAAAACCTACATAACCGAGTATTCGCCGCGCCTTCTGCCATGCGAGGCTCCGCGGATGAAGCCGCCGCGCACGCCCTTCCGGAATGACGCGCGTCGGATCCCGGAGATCCTCGAGCATCGCGGCCGCCGAATCGTAGCGAAAGCGAGGCTGCCGCTCGATTGCATGAAGAATAATTTCTTCCAGATGCGGGTCGATGTCAGGTTTGAACGCGCTTGGCGGCTGCGGGTCATCGGCGGTCTTCGCCCGCATCACCGTGTACACATTCGGCCCCGAGTACGGCAGATGGCCGGTCAGCATTTCGTAAAGGACCGTGCCGAGCGCGTAGACGTCGGTCCGGGCGTCGCCACGCCGGCCGGAGACTTGCTCTGGCGCCATATAATCGGGTGTGCCGATCGTCGAAGACATGCCCGACCAAGTCAGGCGGCGTGCGGACGCATCGAGGGCGATGCCGAAGTCCATGATTTTGGTGTGGCCGCCTTCCGTAATGAGAATATTTTCGGGCTTGATGTCGCGATGGACCACACCTTGCTTGTGCATATAGACCAGCGTTTCGGCAATCTGGCGGGCAAAGTCGAGCGCCTGCTCGGTGGTGACCGCGTCATGATTCATCATCGCGCGCAGGGAAATACCTTCGACATACTCCATCGCGATATACACGCGGCTTTTACGCTTGGGCGTCAGGATTTTGACGATTCCCGGAAGGTCGAGGCGGCGGCCGACCTCCTCCTCGCGCTGGAAGCGGCTGTAAAAGACCACGTCGCTTTCGAACTGCGTGTAGGGAACTTTGATCGCGACGGTTTTGCCGTCGATCTGATCGATCGCCTTGAAGATCGACGCCATCCCGCTGCGCGCGATCACCTCGGTCAGTTTGTACTGGTCGAGGGTGTCACCAACGCCGATTTCACGCATCGCTAAGACCGTCTGGGGAAGAAAATGCGGTCACGGAAAACTAACACCCTGCGCAAGGCCCATTCAATGCCGCCATGCGCGCGCGGGGCCGATTCAGATACTCGCGAGGCATCGGCGGTCGTGTAAGAATCGCCTGGTGCCAAGCAATGCATCACGCGGCTGCAATCATAATCCTTTCCTTACTCGTCTTTGGTCCGGTTTTGACGATCCGGATCGAACGCAATCTTGAACTTTACTGTCTTTCGCTCGGCGTGCTCGCGACTATTATCGGACCGGGGTTCACGGTCCCCCTGATAATCTCGGCAATGCGCGTACCGGCGGGAATATGCGCAGCGGTTATCGCCGCAGCCGTGGTGTTCGGATTGGTTCGGGCGGATCTCGACGCGGCTATCCGAGTCCTCGAAATGCGCGTGCCGCGGCCTGCGCTAACGGCGGCCGCGATCTTCGCGATCGCGGCGCTCGCGAGCGTTGTCACCGTAATCGTCGGGGCGCTGTTGCTGGTCGAAGTTATCGCAATCCTGCGCTTTGATGACGAACGGCGCGTGCGAGTGACGGTCGCCGGATGCTTCGCGATCGGGATGGGGTCCGCGCTGACACCATTGGGAGGACCGCTGGCGACGCTGGCCGCGCACGGTCTGAAGATGGACTTTTTTGGCTTGATGTATCTGCTGGCGCCATGGGTGATTCCCGGAGTGATCGCGGCGTCGATCGCCGCAGGCGTATTCGCCCGTGGAGGCAAGATGCTACCCCGCGAGGGGACGCTGGTATTCCGCTCCAACCGGGACATTATCGTTCAAGCGTGCAAGGTCTTCGCCTTTATCGCGGGCCTGGTACTAATCAGCAATGCCTACGGCGAGCTGGTAGGAGTGATGGTCGCGCGGTTCAGCAACGCCGCGCTCTATGTTGGGAATACCGTGTCGATGGCGCTGGAGAATTCGACACTGGTCGCGCTGGAAATTCACAACATGAATCCTTCGCGCGCGCGAATGGCGATAATCTCCCTGCTTGTGTCAGGCGGGATTCTGATCCCGGGAAATATCGCGAACATCATCAGCGCGGGCAGCCTGCGCATTCGAAGCGGCGAGTGGGCAAGGACCGGCGTGCCGATGGGCATCGCCCTTCTGAGCGTATATTTCGTTCTGCTGCAGATTTTTGGGTAAGCCTACCGCCCGAACAACCCGCGGATGCGATCGAGCCAGCCGCCGGATGGCTTGTGCTCCGTCGGCGCAAGCATAGTGAATATGGCGCAGGTCAGGTTGTCAGCGGTACCGCGCTGATTTGCCGCATCGATTAACGCGCGGCAGGCAGCGTGGGCATCAAGACCGTGTGCCAGCGATTCCATCTCATTACTTTCAATCACGCCATGCAGTCCGTCGCTGCATAGAATCAGCCGATCATTCTGGATGAGCGGCAGTGAGATCCGATCGACGGATGCGATTAAATCCTGGCCGAGGCTGCGCAGGAGCGCCGATCGTTCGGGATGTTCGCGGGCATCGCGGGCGCTCATCAGACCCATTCGGACGCGCTCCGCGACCATGGTGTGGTCCTTGGTGATCTGCGAGATGCGGCCGCGGCGAATCAGGTGCAGCCGGCAATCGCCAACGTGCGTGGCGAAGAGCATCCCTTTTTCGACCGCCACGGCGGTAAGCGTCGTACCCATCCGGCGCAGTTCGGGAACCGAAAGGGCCTTGTTGTGGATTTCAATATTTGCCCGTTGGACGGCGCGGTAGAGCCGCTTGGATGCTCCCCAGGCCGCAGGACTGTCGCGAAAGGCTTCGAGCGTCACCTCGATCGCCATCGCGCTGGCGATTTCACCGCCCTCGTAGCCGCCGATTCCGTCGGCGACGGCAAACACTACGCTGTCGGCATTCTCGACGGCGTGACCGCACGAGTCCTCATTACCCTCGCGCTGCGTGCCGACGTCGGACAACAACGCCAAATCGAACTTTTGTTCTGCAGCTGGCGGGGTTGCGGGAAACGGTTCCATTGGCAGCCAGCTTGGCGGATTTCAGACCATCAAGAAATAGCGCGCAACAAAAACAGTCAAGGGGGGCAAGCCGTGTTTTGGCACGGCCCACCCCCCAAGGGGAGCAGTTCAATCAGGCAAGGCGATCAGGCGGGCTTTGCCACCAGAGTTGTCTTACCCTTCTTTTTCGAGCTGCGCGCAAAGTAGACCGCGCCGTAGATGCCCCAAACCGCCGACAGCGCAAGCGCGATAAGCGGTTCTTTCACACTGCCCAGCCCTTCGATCGGACCGATGATGTAGAAGGCAAGGCAGGCAAAGTTCGCAAATGCGCCGAACACCGGCACCACCATGTGCTTGAATCCATGGAACTCATCGCGCTCACGGAAGGCCACGATGCAGATCACGTTGGTCAGGCCATAGAGCACGAAGGTGCCGAAGTTGGATAGCAGGGTCACGGTTAGCAGGCCGTTGGGCAGACTGACCATCGTCGCGTTGGATCCAAATCCGATCGCGTACCAAATGCTATGCGGCAGGGTCGCCATCGTCTTGTCATCCGGCGCGGCTCCACCAGTGAAGTAAGTGAGCGCGGCAAATGCACCAAGGACGGCCGAGATCGTCGCCAGCGTCCAGATCGCGCGATGCGGCGTCAAGTTGTCTCCATGGAGCAGGCCAAAGTGTTCCGGCACTTCCTCGTCGCGGCCCATCGCATAGGTCACGCGTGCTCCCGTATTAATGCAGGAGAGCGTCGTACCGATTAGCGCCAGAAATACGGTGAGCGCCTCGATCAACATGAACGCTTGGCCATGCCCGCCAAGTAATGCGTTTCCGATAATGACCATCATGTCGCCGATGGGTGCGGCGGAGCCACTGGCGTCCTTAAGGCTGTACAGGCTGTTCATGAAGTAGTTGGCGGCGAAGTATTCGATCAGGTAGCAGAACAGGCACTGGATCGTGATCGAGAGCAGGACTGCCCGCGGAATGTCTTTGGTGGGGTTCTTTGCCTCTTCGCCCAGCGAAGTTACCGACTCGAAACCGACCAGCAGCAGAATCGCGACAGTCGCCTGCAGCATCGTCCAGCTGATGTTGTGCGGGGCAACGACCGACCAAGCGCTCTCGTGCGACTGAGCGTCGCCCGAAAATGTGTAGTGCAGGACCTTGCTGGTGCCATCGAGCGCCAACCCGGTTGAACCGTCGGGATGGCCCAAGCGGTAAGTGATTGCCAGTGCTGAGAAAAATAGCAGGGCGGCAATCTGTATAGCATTGACCGCCAGGTTGACCGCAGTCGAGCCACTCACGCCGCGGTACGCGATGTACGAAACGGCGTAAGCGAAAATTACCGCGATGAGCGCCATGAACACTGGGCCGGGAATCGAGGAATTCATGAAGTCCGGGAAAATGCTGCCGGTGATATAACCGATGAGAACTCCCATCGTCGCGACCATAACGGCGGGATAGATCCAGTAATAGAGGTGAGACGCCCAGCCCGTAATAAACTTGGCGACCCGGGCGAATTTGTAGGCGTGGGTCTTCGACAAGAATGCCTTCTCGGCGAACAGGTACGAACTACCAGCGCCCGGATAGAGCTTGGCCAGTTCGGAATACGAGAGCGCAGTCGCGTAAGCCAGTACGATCGCGAAGGCGATTCCGGCCCACATCGCCATTCCCGACGGTGGTGCGTACGTCGCCTGCACGAAGAACGTGATCCACAGGAATGCTCCTGGGGCGATGAGTGCCATCGCGTTGACGGTGACCCCGGTCAATCCCAGCGTGGGCACCATCGATTTCTTTTCGGTTTGCTCTGCCATCTTTCCTCCTTGCAATTCGCGGCGGTTAATTTACCGTCCGCGAGCTTAACGCCCCCTTTTTCGGCAAGCGCAAGAAGGATGCCATTCAAAATGCTAGGTCGAAGGTTGGATATTGCACCAAACTTTGGATGGAGAAGCTCAGATCCACGCACACACATTAGGCATCCGCCTAATGTACAGTCATAGTACCGGTTGATTTTCCGGGTGGGCCGACTTAGGGTGCGGCCCACCCGGGATTTATTTCCGCACCGGTCAGGCCGGCTTTGCAACCAGAGTAGTCTTGCCCTTCCTTCTTGAACTGCGCGCAAAGTAGACCGCGCCGTAGATGCCCCAAACCGCGGACAGCGCAAGCGCGATAAGCGGTTCCTTTACGCTGCCAAGACCTTCGATCGGACCGATGATGTAGAACGCAAGGCAGGCGAAATTCGCAAATGCTCCGAACACCGGAACCACCATGTGCTTGAAGCCGTGGAATTCGTCGCGCTCACGGAAGGCCACAATGCAGACGACGTTGGTAAGGCCGTAGAGCACGAAGGTGCCGAAGTTGGAAAGCAGCGTTACCGTAAGCAACCCGTTGGGAAGGCTGGTCATCGTCGCATTGGATCCCAAGCCGAGCGCGTACCAAAAGTTGTGCGGCAGGGCCGCCATCGTCTTGTCATCCGGCGCCGAACCACCGGTGAAGTAGGTTAGCGCGGCGAATGCGCCCAGGACGGCCGAGATCGTCGCCAGCGTCCAGATCGCGCGATGCGGCGTCAGGTTGTCCCCATGGAGCAGGCCAAAGTGTTCCGGCACTTCCTCGTCGCGGCCCATCGCATAGGTCACGCGTGCTCCCGTGTTAATGCAGGAGAGCGTCGTACCGATTAGCGCCAGAAATACAGTGAACGCCTCGATCAGCATGAATGCCTGGCCGTGGCCCCCAAGTAGCGCATTGCCGATGATCACCATCATGTCGCCGATTGGCGCTGCAGAACCTTGAGCGTCCTTGAGGCTGTAGGCGCTGTTCAGGAAGTAGTTCGCGGCAAAATACTCGATCAGGTAGCAGAACAGGCATTGGATGGTGAGCGAAAGAATGACCGCCAGCGGAATGTCACGCTTGGGATTCTTTGCCTCTTCGCCCATCGCGGTAACCGACTCGAATCCGACCAGCAGCAGAATCGCGACAGTCGCCTGCAGCATCGTCCAGCTGATGTTGTGCGGCGAAATGACCGACCACGCGCTTGGATGCGCGGGAGTGTCACCCGTCAGGCTGTAGTGAAGTACCTTGCTGGTGCCATCAAGGGCCATGCCGGTGGCGCCATCGGGATGCCCAACCCGATAGGCAACTGCCAACGCCGAGAAAAAGAGGAGCGCGGCAATCTGAATCGCGTTGATCGCGATATTGACCGAGGTTGCACCCGTCACGCCGCGAAATGCGATGTACGCAACAACGTAAGAGAAGGTTATCGCGACCAGCGCCATGAATATCGGTCCGGGAATCGCGTTGTTCATCGTGTCGGGAGCTAGCGTGCCAACGATATAACCGACCAGGACGCCCATCGTCGCAACCATGACCGCAGGATAAATCCAGTAGTAGAGATGCGATGCCCAACCGATCGTGAACTTCGCGATGCGGGCGAATTTGTAGGCGTGGGTCTTGGACAGGAACGCCTGCTCAGCGAACAGGTATGAGCTGCCAGCGCCCGGATAGAGCTTGGCTAGCTCGGAATATGAAATCGCGGTCGCATACGCGAGCACGAGTGCGAATCCGATCCCGGCCCACATCGCCAAGCCGGACGGAGGCGCGTACGTCGCCTGTACGAAAAAGGTGATCCACAGGAATGCGCCTGGGGCGATGAGTGCCATCGCGTTGACGGTGACCCCGGTTAATCCCAAGGTAGGCACCATCGATTTCTTTTCGGTTTGTTCTGCCATCATTCCTCCTTAAGGCTCAAGGCAACGAATTATCGCCCCGTGTTCTTCGCCGTGATCTGTCCACAAAGACAGCGAACGGAGCCGATATGCTGCAAAGTACAGCTAAAATGCAGAATGCAAGGCAAGTGCCATGCAAAATGTAAATCAATAGTTGGATATTGCAGGGAACTAGTGATGGATGCTCAAATCAATCTGCGCAGTTATTGAGCAGAAGCTTATTCCACGGTCATTTTGCCATAAACGTCACTACTGCGAGATGCTACGGCACCGAAGTTCAGCGCTCGAGAGCGATCAGCACGCCATTTTACTCGAGGGGGATGCATCAATGGCGACCTCCGGTGGTTCGTCGGCCAATCCCAATCGATCCTCCCTTTCCGCCGCAACGCGCACCGGAAGTATTACCAAGCTCAAGCCAACCACTTGAAGCCATCGCAGCAGATCCAGCGCGGTATGATTATGGAGGAATCTGCTCGAAAAGCGATTGACCTCGTCTGCGAAGACCAGTTGGCCGGCAAAATACACCGAATGTTTGAACTCGCGCGACACCTCAAAACATAGGCGGCGCAACTCCAACACGACATCCGTGCCAATCCCGGAGCGAAGCTCGGCGTGGAAGCCCATGTCATTTGCAAGCCGGCAGTATTCCAACAGGTCGTCGGCGACCTGGGTTTCCAATTGGCGAAGTTCGTCGGGCCCTCGAAATAGCGCCGAGTCAACCTCGCCGACACTGACGAAAACCACATTTCGGAATTGATTGTTGAACAGGCGTGCCAGCGTTGTGAGCGTTGTGAGGCCCAAACCATTGAAACCACTGACCAGAATCACGGCTGTGGGAGCCGATGAATTCCGTGGGCTGGGCGCTTTTGCCGCCACGGTGAACAATTCGGGCAGTATTTCGACCTCCAATTGATCGATTGCCTGCTTAACACGATCGTAGTGCCGCCGGATCAGTAAACAGATCGCGACCACGCCACCCGTTATCGCGACGGTCACCCATCCGCCTTGATCGAATTTCAACGTGACTGTGATGAACAGGATAATCGCCGTAAAGATGCAGCCGATGCCGTTAACCAGCAGCTTATGAACCCATCGTGGTTCGGTGCGGCGCTCGCGCCACCACAATGCGCTCATCCCGAGTTGCGACAGCGTAAACGTTACGAACACATTGATGGCATAAAGCACGACCAGCATGCCCACTCGCGCGCGGGTGCCAATCAACATCACGGCCGCCGCGATACCCATCGCAAGGACGCCATCTTCCTTGACCAGCCGGTCGCTAAGGCTGGCAAACCGCCGCGGCACCCATCGATCGACCGCCATCGTCGCCAACACCTGCGGACCATCGACGAAGCCAGTTTGCGCGGCGACGAACAACAGCGCCCCCTCGGTAATCAAGGTAAAAGTCACGATCGGGAGACTGATATCGACGCCACCGATTTGCCAACCCGCAGTCAGGTTCTGGAACAGAACCGCATTGAGGGTTTTGCCGGCTTGGGGCTCGACCCCCGCCAGCAGATACGCAATCAGGATGCCGCCGGCGATAAAGGCCAGCGATATCGCCATGTACAGCATCGTGCGCTTTCCCGTCACGGTGCGCGGTTCGCGCAGGATGGGAAGTCCATTACTGACCGCCTCGATTCCCGTGTAGGTGCCGGCGCCCATGCTGTAGGCACGAAAGAAGATCACTATCAGCGCGAACAATCCCAGCGTCCCAATCCCGTCGTGGACCTGGTGGACGGCATCATGCGCGATGACCGGAAGCTCGGCGGCCCGGCTAAAAAACGCGTAGCTAACAAGTGTCGCGTGCATCACGACGAACGCGAGAAAAATCGGCAATAGCGTCAATACCGACTCCTTAACGCCGCGCAGATTCATCGCGACCATCATGAGCACGACCGCAAGACAGACTTCCGGTTTGTATGAAAGCCAGGACAGCGGGAGAAAGCTGAAAATTGCATCGGCGCCGCTGGCGATGGAGATCGAGATCGTCAACACGTAGTCGACGATTAATGCGCAGCCCGAAACGAGACCCGCATATCGGCCCAGCAATCTGGTCGCGACAACATAACCGCCGCCGCCGGTTGGAAACTGATCGATCGTCTGCGAGTAGGAGGCGGAGATGATGAAAACCGTCAGCGCCATCAGCACGGCCAGAAACGCCGCCAGGTAGCGATGTGGACCTAGTGCTAGAAAGGCTTCTTCCGGGCCATAGCAAGATGAACTCAAACCGTCGGAACCCAGGCCCACCCACGCCAGGAAGGCGACCAGCGACATCGAATGGAAAATTGATGGATCTCTTACGTCGCGCGGCGGACCGGTGATAAGCCCCGTCAGAGTTCGCCGCTCCCCCCTTGAGTTGGCGCCGTTGTTATCTGCCATCGGGATGCCTGCCAACGGACGCCGATGGTTTCGCGATAAGCCGTGGGGCCCACCGGCGGATAAGCAACGCGTGGAGCCGATCTCGCCATCCAACTACCGACTTGTGGCCGGTCGGCGCGAGCATGTTGAACACCACGCACGTGAGATTATCTGGTGTGCCGCGCTGGTTTGCGGTGTCAATCAGCCTACGGCAGGCCGTCGCGGCATCGACGTCAGTTGTGAGTTTTTCCATCTCATGATCCTCGATCACCCCGTGCAACCCGTCGCTGCACAGGATCAAGCGATCATCTTGAACTAGCGGCATCGAGATGCGATCGACCGAAGCAATCAAGTCATGCCCCAGGCATCTGGCAAGGACCGAACGTTCCGGATGCTCGCGGGCGTCGCGCGCGCTCATCAGGCCCATTCGGACTCGCTCGGCGACGATGGTGTGGTCTCTGCTGATCTGCGTAATGCGCCCATCGCGGACCAGATGAAGCCGGCAGTCGCCGGTGTGCGCGGCAAACAGCATTCCATTTTCCACCGCGACTACCGTCAGCGTCGTCCCCATCATGCGCAGCTCGGGAACCGAAAGCGCCTTGTTGTGAATATTGATGTTTGCCCGCTGAACCGCGCGATAAAGCCGCCGGGCCGGCCCCCACGCGGCCGGACTCTCGCGATATGTCCGGAGAGTGATTTCGATTGCCATCGAGCTGGCAACTTCGCCGCCCTCATAGCCGCCCAGGCCATCTGCGACCGCAAACACAACACTGTCGGCATTTTCAACGAAATCGCCGGCGGAATCCTCGTTCTTGTCGCGCTCGGTGCCGGCGTCCGATAACAGCGCCAGATCAAAATTCTGTGCAGGAAACTGAACTTCTGCCGGAGATGTTGCCATTCGTGGTCAGCCTGACGGCCATCCGATCTTTCAAACGCGAATTGTGGAAACGGCGAATGTGAACGACGCGGGGCCAGCCTCGTTTGAGGCTGGCCCCGCCGTCACTCAACTCGCTTCTCGCATCGGTATCCTCGGTAGCTTGGTCCTTGTGCGCCTGCCGACCGGAACGTCGTCGATCGTCTTTGGACAGCCGTCGTTACCGGTTACTACGTACTCGGGGTATGCCGGGAATCCATGCTCGTGGATATCGAGACCCTCGATTTCGCCTTCGGTCGGAAGGCGGAGCCGGAATGCCTTTTCAACCGAATACATCAGAATCATTGAAACAACGAAGGTTGCGATGGTGATCGAGAAGCTCCCGATCATCTGGGATTTCAGCACACCCAATCCGCCTCCATAGAACAGACCGGTCACAACCGTGCTGGTGTCTGCACCGGTTGGAGTCGGCGATCCATACTTGCCCGCCGCGAATAATCCCAGCGACAAAGTTCCCCAAATTCCCGCAACCATGTGAACCGGCACCGCGCCGATTGGATCGTCGATCCGTAGGTATTCGAGCAGGTCGATGCCCCACACCACGACGATTCCGGCACCAATGCCCAAAAGAAATGCGCCCTCTGGATCGACCCAGTAGCAGGGACACGTAATCGCGACGAGCCCCGCCAGGAAGCCGTTGACGGTCAGCGCCAAGTCCCATTTTCCGCCTGTCTTGTAGTACGAGTAGAACAATGAAGTCAGACCGGCCGAACATGCAGCGAGAGTGGTGTTAAAGGAAACACGGCCAATCCCCTGTGCGTCGAGCGCTGATAGCGTGCTGCCCGGGTTGAAGCCGTACCATCCGAACCAGAGGATTAGTCCGCCGGTTGCGCCGATGATCAAATCATGCGGCTTCATCGGCTCACCGCCGTCGCGCTTGAAAACCCGCCCGAGCCGGGGACCTAGCACAATCGCACCGGCCAGCGAGATCGTCCCGCCGATGGTGTGAACCACCGTCGATCCCGCGAAGTCATGGAATGGAATCGGGTTCATGTTGGCGAGCCAGCCGTCCGGACCCCACGCCCAGTGTCCGATGATCGGGTAGATGAAGCCGGTGACGCCGACGCTGTAGAGCAGATCGCCAATGAAATCGCAGCGGCCGATCATCGCACCCGACGTGACGGTCGAGCAGGTATCCGCAAATGCGTATTGGAATACCCAGTAAGCCAGCAGCGGGACTCCGGTCGTACCGTAAGTATCGGGAATTCCATGGAGCATGAACCCGGTGGTTCCGATCCACGGCGTACCCGGGCAAAACATAAAAGCAAATCCCCACAACCAGAACGTGACACCACAGATGCAGGTGTCGGCGATGCCTTCCACCAGAATGTTTACCGACTCGCGTGAGCGGGCAAATCCGGCTTCGAGCATCACGAAACCGACTTGCATGCAAAAGACCAGGTAGGCCGCGACCAGCGTCCACACCGTGTTGATCGCATTGATGTGCGGCGGCGGCAGCGGCGGCGCCGCGTCAGCATACGCCGCGGTTGGCAAATACCACTTCGACATCACCAGCAACAACGCGGCAAGCCCGATGGTTTTGCCCAGCAGGAGATAGCCGGCCTTCTGCCGGATCTCCGGGTCGCCCCATCGTTCCTTAAACAAATGATATATGCCGACCATTCCTCTGCTATGCACTTTACTTCGCTCCTTGAGATTCAGTGTGGCTCCGCTTGCAGAGTAATTGACTACTCCTTCAGCAGGGTCGCCCGATGCGCCAATAGTGCAAGGCGTGTGCCCCTGACGCGAAAATTCGATCACGAACCGGCAGAGGATGACCTGCTACACCCTTCGATGGAGAGGTTCATCCTCCATGAGTTTTGATTTTGGCAATTAGTCGCGCATCGCACGAAACCCAATCCAAAATGCGGAAAATTCGACATGTTCATTTGGGCGGCACTGCCCGCCAAGTGAACACCAGTGCGAAGGACGTGAGCGAAAATGAACGCGGAAAAATCGCGATCGTTAACGATCGCGATTTTGAACGGCAACGAGACCGGAACTTATTGCGTAATGCGTCAGCTCCATGCGATCGCGCAGTGCGAGCTTCTGAAAAATATTATTGAGATGAGTTTTGACCGTGCTTTCGCTGATCGAAAGTTGAGTTGCAACTTCGCCGTTACGCATTCCGCTGGCGACGCAGCGGACGATTTCCGCTTCCCGCGTCGTGAGCTGCCGTGCCGCCGGACCGCCCTCCGCGGCAAACTCGGCCTGCACTATCGGCGGCATCCAAACCAGCCCCTCCGCGACAGCCTCGATCGCGGTCATAAGGGTTTCGATCGCAAACCGCTTGTGGACGAGCCCGCGCGCGCCCAGCCGCAGCGCCTTAACGCCGCTAGCCGCGCTCTCCGTCGCCGTCAACACAATCACGGCGGCACGCTTGGATAACGACGGGATTTCGTCCATCAACCACCGCTCCATCTGCAAATCCAGGAGGATGATGTCGCATGGCGTGGCAGCAAGCGCATCATCGAGAGCCGACGCACGATCGACCTCACCTACTACGACAATGTTGGGCTGCAGCATGAGGAGGGATTTCAGTCCCTGACGAAACAACGCATGATCATCCACGATCATCAATCGAACCGCCATCACCGCCGCCCCTCCCCGGGCATCACGATTCTCAATCGTGTCGATCCTCCGCCATTAACGCTCAATTCGCCGCCCAGTTCCGCCACGCGTGACGCTATCGCCCACGGCGGACTTCCCGCGGCGGGAAATCCCGCGCCGTCGTCGTCGATGTTGATCATCACACCTCCATCGGCCTGGCTCACATCGATCGTTACCAGGCTCGCCTGTGCATGCCGGCGCGCATTGCGCAAACCCTCGAGAATGATTTGCAGAATATGCTCGCCGATTGCGCTGTCGGTTGCGAATTTTGCGCGCACCGCCAACTGCGGATCGGAGACCGTCAAAGCCGAATCCTTGTTGATTGCACCGGAGACTCCGGCCAGCGCGCGAATGAACCCGCGCACCTCGTCGTACTCGTGGCTGACCGACCGTTGCAATTCGGCCAGTTCAGCCTTCGCGTCGGCGTCGCGCTCACGACTCAAAAGCTCCCGGCAGGTCTCAAGCTTCAGGCTGATTCCCGCCAGTGATTGAATGTACCCATCGTGAAGCGCACGCGCGATCGTATGCCGCTGCGATTCTGCTTTGAGCTCGCGCAATCGCTCTTCGTAGCCGACGCGTTCCTGCCCAAAAAACCCAATCAGGTACCCCGCGATACCCAGGTAAACCGCCCGCATTGCGTAGACGTTCGCAAGTCCACCTGAAACCATCGCCACAGCAAGGTACAATGCGACGCCGCCCGAGGTCGTCAGAATGGTGTCACGGAACCCGGTTCGAAATCCGACCGCGACGATCGCAAACAGGAAGAATACATATGATGGGCTGGTCCGGCCTTCCGCGAGGTATGCGACGGCCGTCGCAAAGATCAGGTCGAGCACCGTCGATGCCGCCTGCGGCATCGCAATCTCGAACCACTGGCTGACAGTAAGGTAGGTAAGAACGCTGTATGCCAAATGACAGATGAATGTCAGCCACAGCCATCGATCGAGCTGAAACGGGCCGCCCCCGGTGCTGGGATCGACATAGACGGAAAGCATGGCAAGCAGCGACAGGGCAATCCGTGCCCGCGCCACCTGCAAATCCAATTCGGCAAAATCAGCCTTCATACACGGCGCCCGCGGTCAGTCCACAAGCGCAGCAAGCACCGTTAACCGGCACTCGAAAAAAACGTCCGCGCTCACGCCCCCCTTTACCCAGAGCGGTGAAAATTGCCCTGCGAATCCGATCCATCGCGGTTGAAGTTTCCGCTACGAACGCCCCTGCTGGCAGCATTCGCCCGCCGCGCAACCGTCTGATGAGCCGGGGGAGTGAGCGCGGCACTCGCGGCGGATTTCATTCTGGCCGTGCCGAACCTATTCGGCGATGCCGGGCGGCGGGCCAGCGATTAACCCGCAACCCGGCAGTTTGGGTTAGCGAACGACGACACTCTTACCTGGATTGAACAACTCCAAAAACATGACCACTGCCAGCATCAGAAGTGACATCAAAATTTGCTCGACCATAACTACATTCCTCCTTTTGGTCGCCAAACTATCGGCCTGCCAAATTACACCCGCAAAATTGATGCCACCCGAATCTCGTGGAGTTTCGCGAATTATCATGAAATTTTGCACCTCGAATGCTCACACAATGAGCATTCGTCCGCCGCGCAATCATCATTACGACCAGAATCGGTCTTTTTCGGCGCTATCTGGCTTTCGACTGTGAGCGTGGAATACCAAGTGCGACCATCAGGATCGGGCTTTTGCCGATCGCATGGGGCGCGAAGAATTTTGCCGTGTCATCGTCGTAAAACGTCAACCCGGTGGCACCGCGGCCAAGCGAAAATGCCGCCAAGTACGCCCGTCCACCCAAGATCCCTGACTCCAAGTGCGCGTCGCGATAGCCACGATTGCCAAGTGCTTTCAGCGCACGCTCAAGATCGGCCATGTAGACGATCAGCACCGAACAGTCCATCCCAAGCGGCTGCTCCAGGCATAGGTAGCATGCCTCGCCTCGGAAACTCCCAGCCTTAAGTAATTCAAAGCCTCGCGCCACTCGATTGTAGTAGTAGGCACCCGGTTCCAACCCATCGGCGGCATTGACGATCAAATAGGTATCGGTCAGGCGCGGAAAATCGGAGCGAGGATGGCCATTCGATGCCGCCATAATCGTTGCCAGTTCGGACGCCGGAAGCGCCGCTTGTGCAAACGCCCGGGTCGAGCCGCGGCGGATTACCGTCTCGCCCAACGCCAGCGAATCGGACGGTGAGAGCGAAGCGATATGAATTAGCTTATCATCGGGTCGCTCCTCGATTGGCTCGATCGCCGGCCGCGCTATCTTACGTACCTCGCCGGATTCAACTAGACGCGACTCTCGATGCATATTCACGATTGCGTCGTAAACGACCTTACCCGCCGAAATCGGAATCGATTCCAATGCAAGCGGCGCGGCGTCGGGCGATGAGCCTGCCGCCGCGCCAGTATCGCCAAGCGCGACAATGGCAACCGCGCCCTCGTGCTCGCCGTCGACTCCAAGCAGTCGCTCCAAGGCGGGGTCCTCGAATGCCGTGATAACTTCAGCAGACAACCCCTCCGCAGCGGCGGCTGCGAACAGATTCGCCAGCATCGTACCGGCGTCCCAAAAGCAATATCGATAGGCGCGAGCACGGTATTTCCATGCGCTGCGCCAGAAGATCGAGGTCAAGATGATTAATGCACGGGCGCGGAGGATCGATGGGCATGCAGCCGCGGCCCGCGCAATATACTCCCGCCAGTCACCCCGCCTAAGCCCCGCCATTCGCAGGTCGGCCGGGGAAAAATGATAGAGCCCGGCTTCCACGTCGGCAACATCGGCTGCGGCGACATAGACCTCAATCGGGTAAAGCGCGCCTGCCGACGGAGTGGCGCGAAAGTGATACTCCTCCCCGTCGAAGCTCTTTCGCCGCGTGAGTCCATCGGCACAAAACAGAATCCTCGTCAGGGCGGATATGTCGCAAGTCGATACCGGGTCGATCGGTGCGTCCGAATCGATAGCCGAGAGGGCTGGCACTCGCGACAGATTCAGATCGCGTGGCAGCGCAATCGCCGCCGCCCCCGGATAGATTTTGTACGGCATCGGCCGGTTGTCCCAGTCAAGGAAATGGGGCGACGACCGAACGCTCGTGTACGAGTGCTTCGTCGTCTCGTGATAGGCGCGCGCCGCCTCAATGAAATCGTTGGCCAAGCGGCGTAATTCTAACACGGCCTCAACCCGCACGCCTGCCACCACACTGACGCGAACATTTCGGTTGACGCGCGGGCCAAAAGATGGCTCTGTTATTTGTCGCTGATGGAGGAGCCTGCGGTTACCCGCACCACAGCCGGAGGGGATATATGTCGCGTTTGAAAATTGCGTTGGCGGCGCTTGCGTTACCGTTGGCACTTGCCGCGTGCAGTTCCCAATCATTTCAACCCGGTCGGACGTTGCCGGCGGCGCCCCCAGCGCCACCACAGCCGCCACCGCCACCGTATAACCCCGCCCGCCATCTCGACGGCCTGTGGTCGGCGACTTATCCCGGCGGTCCGCTGCGGGTAACCGTCGCAGTCAATCCGATGCTGATGGGCCGCAATTACGTCGCAACGCTGGTCGATGGCAATGCGAATATCCCCGCCGGACAGGTGGTATGGCGCGGCACGCCCGACGCCAACGTTCCCGGGCTGATTCCTGTGAATCAAATCTGCGCGGATCAGGGTTTCCTGATGGCGCGATGGATATCCGCTCGCATCTCCGTTCAGGACAGCGACCATTTCACCGAAGATCTGGTCCGCCCGCAGGATTGTCACGGCTTCCCCGTTCTGTTCACGCGAATCGGGCCGCCGCCGAGAAAAACCTTATACAGCGACTGATTCGTTGGGACTCTGAATGAAAGTCGCGATAGCGGCACTTTTGATTTCACTGGCGATTACCGGCTGTGCCGCGGAATCGCCCCAGATCGGTCAGAGCCAGACCGCCGGTACGCAAGCGCCAAGTGAGGCGTCCAACCCAGTCGGCCGCCTTGAGGGGATTTGGGCGGCGACATACCCCGGCGGGCCGCTCCGGGTGGTTATCGACGTTGATCTTAAGCTCGGCGGCCGCCATTACGTCGCCACGCTAATCGATGGCAACGCGAGCCTGCCGGCCGGTCAGGTGGTATGGCGCGGCGCACCCGACCCGAAGGTGAGCGGCCTCATCCCGGCCGATCAAATCTGTTCCGATCACGGCATCACGCAGGCACGATGGGTTAAAGCAAAGATCACCGCGCAGGACAGCAATAATCTTATTGAGGAATTGGTTAACCCGGCGGACTGTGGCGGATTTCCAGTCAGATTCTGGCGAATGAGCCCGCCTCAGCCGCGCCCACAAGGCGGCTGAGGCGCCAGCCGCAAGTAAGCGTTCGCGAAAATGACATCACTTGGAAAATTTGGGCAGGAGTTGACCATCGCAATCGCGATCGTAAGCGGACTAATCAATGTAGCAGCAGCGGCGGACGCTACGACCCACCCTGACTTTCTGGCGGAGCTCAGCCAGCGCAAATTCACGGAGCTGGAGGCTCAAATCGATTCCTACCAGAAGGAATTCGAGAAAAGTGTAACAGCGGAGGAAAAGGTTGGCGACGCATTCGACACATTCTCAAATGCGGATCCGACGGTCGGCGATCTACTCGCGGAGTGGGTAAAAGCCTCGCCTAATTCGTACATTTCGCACACCGCGGATGCGGAGTATCTCTGTAGCGCAGGCTGGAACGCCCGGGGTGGCGGCTACGCGACCGAGGTTGCCGCAGACAGCTTTAAACGAATGGGCGAGCTGTTGTCACAAGCCGATCAAGAAGCTCGGCAGGCGCTCAAGCTAAACCCCAAAGTCATTGCTGCCTACAACATTTTGATCGTCGATGGGAAATCGCAATGCGATTATTCAACCATGATCTCGCAACTCGATGCTGCACTTGCTCAATGCCCCGCCTGTTATGGGCCGCGATACAATTTTATCCAAGCCCTTGTACCGCAGTGGTGCGGCCGCCGCGAGGAAATGGCGCAGTTCGTGACGGCCGATGTAATGGCGCAGTTCGCGGCCGCCGCGCAGAAGTTCGCCGCACAGAATCCGCAGCTCAAGCCCGATGAAGCGATGGCGAAGTTCCTCCAGGAAAAAATGAAATCCGCCGGCCAAACCTCTCAACTCACACCCGAGGAGGCGATGGCGAAGTTCGCTGAGGAAGCGCAGAAAACCGCCGGCCAGAGTCCGCTTGCCAAACGGCTCAATGAAATTACCGGTGGTAAGCAGAGTTACGAGGCGATGGCGAAGGTGGCCGAAGATGCCCAGAAGTATGTCGGTCAGAACCCGCGCCTCAAGTACCTCAAGGGGATCGCCGACGAGGATCAGGCCAGTGAGGCATTGTACCAGCAAAAATACGACGCCGCCGTCAAATTCTACACTCAGGCGATTGAAAAAGCCGGCGACAGTTGGAGCTACTACCAAAAACGTGCCGAGGCATATTACGCACTTAGACAATTTGACAATGCGCTCAGCGATTTGAATCACGCTCACGCACTGCTCCCCGAATCTCCACGGACAATCAAATATCGCGCATACGTGCTTGCTTCGATGGAAGGCGGCGAAGGGCCGCAGGCAGCCTATGAGCAGGCGATCAAAGCCTATGACGCCGCCATCGCGCGGGGCGAAAATTTATGGCCGAATTACGAGGATCGCGCCGAGATGTATGAACTGCTTCAGCAGTATGAAAAGGCGCTTGCCGATCTCAACCGCGCAGATGCATTGTCTCCCGGAAATTCCGTCGTGATTTGGCATCGCGCATCGGTGCTGGCGGACATGGGGCGTAGCGACGATGCGCTCGCGGAAATCGCCCGTTACCGTAAACTTTTCCCGCAGGACTCAAGCATCGACCAATTGGAAAAATCAGTTCAGTATTCCAAGCAGGTTCAGCATGGCGAGGTTCCCGCATGGCAGCCCGGACAGCATCAGGCCGAGTGATGCAAGCCTGCCGATAGCTCAAGCGGAGGCGTTTATGTCGTCAGATGACCGTCGGAAAATACTTCTGGCTCCAGCGCTTGCGATCACGCTGACCCTCATTCCATGGTCGGTGGGATGGTCCCAATCACCGCCGAAGATCACGGCTGACCGCTTCGAAATTCTCGCAAAACTTAGCAAGCATCAATTCGACCGCCTTGGCGCGGAGCTTGACGCCGATCAGAAACAGGCCGAGCAGGATCCGCATTCCGAGATAAATGCGATGGTCGCATTCGCCTCGTTCGACACGCCTCAAGATTTCTACTCGTCGCAGCTCGATGACTGGGTGAAAGTCGCGCCAAACTCATATTCGGCAGCCTTGGCGAGGGCCATATTTTCGCTAGCAGTCGAAGCGAAATTGCGAGACCGGGGTGAATCAACGTCTCATGTAGGCCTGCCGGACAAATTTCTCCGCGATGCCAAAGCTGACTTGGATCGCGCGATTTCGCTGGATCGAAACGCCGGCCTGGCCTATGCGACTGAAATCAAGCTTGCGCGATTCGAGCGCGACCCGGACGAATTGAAAGCTGCAAAGGCCGCGGCGCTGTCGGCGGTTCCCGCAAGCTTCGCAGTGCGGGAACAGATCATGTACTCGCTCCGGCCCGGGTTCGGCGGCTCTTACGATGAGATGCAGCAGTTCGCGGAAGCATCGCAGAGCTACGCGTCGGACAACCCAGCGATGCAATATCTCAAAGGATGGATCGCAATCGACACCGGCGACGATTTGGCAGCCAAAAAACAGCCGCAGGCCGCGATCGATTCGTACACGCATGCACTGGAGGTGGGCGGTGATTATTGGCTGACCTACCGGCGCTTGGCGGAGACCTTCTACACTATGGGGAAATGGAACGACGCGCTCCACGACGCCATCCGCTCGAACGAATTGTTCCCGGACAACCTCGATACTCTAAAGCTCCTCGCATTTTCCACCGCGAAGCTGGATCAAACTGATGCCTCGATTAAGTGGTTAGGCAGATACCTGATGTACGACATCGGGGACATGGACGTCATGGCGCTGATGAAGGTGGAAAGCGATAAATTCAAGGCCGGCGAGAGTCAAGCGGCGCCTGTCATTACCTCGGCCGAAGCGGCGCCGACACCGAAGAAAATCCCTGAAAGTAATGAGGCGCGCTCAGCCTCCGCTCAGAGTTCGCTTAGTCCTGAACAAGAAGAGTTCGTGAATCTTGAACAGTCTCTGCCCACGGAACCGATGGATCGATTTTACGCGCTCGCAAAAGTCGCGGTGGCGGCATACAAGGCGGGCGAAATGGACAAGGCTCAGGCCTACGCCAATGAATTGCTGTCTGACGCCGCCCGGAATACCAGCGATTGGAATTATGGCAATGCGATCTACTACGGCAACTTCGTCAACGGGCTGGTAGCGCTTAAGCGCGATAATAATTTGGAATTGGCGGGCAACGATTTAATCGCGGCCGGCCGCACCCCCGGCTCGCCGCAACTGAACAGCTTTGGGCCGAACATGCTGCTTGCCAAAGAGCTGCTCGCCCGTGGGGATCAGCATACGGTGCTGGAGTTCTTCGACCTGTGCCGCCAATTCTGGAAGCACCATGTTGACCGCTTGGACGATTGGACCAATACCGTCAAAGCCGGCGGTACCCCCGATTTCGACTTAAACCTGAATTACGATTAGTTGCAGCTCCGAGTTCAAATAAGGAGGCCGCCCGATGACGGGCGGCCTTTCGCGTTCGTGGCAATGCCAAGTTACGGCAGCATCCCGGCTTGAACAATGAACGGCTCTTCGTGTGGAGGAATCTTGGGCGCCGGCTTGCGCTTCATCGCCTTCTCCAAAATCGGCGCCATGCGCTCGGCCTTCGCTTTCGCGCGTTTCTCCTCGCGTTCCTTGAACTCCGGCATCACCTTTTCCGCGAACAGGTTCAGCGAAGAGCAGATGTCCTCATGCTTGTTGTTGCCGGCCTGCGAAACGAAGATCACCTGATCCACGCCTGCTTCCTCGTAATCGCGCAGGGTTTTGCGGAGCTGATCGGGCGTGCCGACGCATGCGTTGACCGACTCCATTCCGGGCATCGTGATCGGGTTGGCCTTGAAGTTCTTCCAGATGTCGGTCTTGCCGGGCTCGTGGCGGCCGAACACGTAATGATGGCCCAGCGCGTAGAAAAAGAACTTGAGTCCTTCCACGCCTGCCATTTTCGCTCGCTCCGCATCGTTGTCGCACATGAAGCCGGTCACGATTGCTATGTTCGGGTTGATCGCCGCGCCGATCGGCACGCAGTCGGCCAGCGTCGTGTAGTAATCGTTGACCCACTGGCGCGCCTCTTCGGGAGAGACGAATGCGAACGACAGCGCGCCGATGCCTAGTTCAGCCGCCAGATGGATCGTTTCGCGCCGCGAGCACGCGACCCAAAGCGGCGGATGCGGCTTCTGCACCGGCTTGGGAACGACGTTACGCACGGGCATCTTGAAGTACTTGCCCTCATGCCCTTGAAACGGGTCCTCGGTGAACATCCGCGTGATTGCGCCCAGCGACTCGCGCCACATTTCGCGTTTGTCCGCGCGCGGAATCAGAAACCCGCCGAGCTCAAGCTCCGCCGACGATTCGCCGGTGCCGAACTCGACGCGCCCGTTGCTGACGATATCCAGCGTGGCGATCCGCTCCGCGACGCGCGCCGGATGATTGTAGGCGGGCGGCAGCAGCGTGATGCCGTGGCCCAGGCGGATTTGCTTGGTGCGCTGGCTGCATGCGGCCAGAAAAATTTCCGGCGCGGAGGAATGGGCATATTCCTCAAGGAAGTGATGTTCGACTTCCCACATATGGTCGATGCCGAGGCGGTCGGCCAGCTCGACCTGATCGAGCGCCTGTTGGAACAGCTTTACTTCCTGTCCCTCTTTCCACGGACGAGGTAACTGATGCTCGTAAAATGTGCCGAATTTCATCGCCGGGCTATCTCCTTTGTCGCGCCGCCGTTATCGGAGTGCGCGCCGCATTGCAAACATACCCATAATCTTAATTCATACGCAAGAGTATTTTCATGCCGCCGCCTATTCGACGGCCATCCCCTCGTACGGGACGAATAGCGCCCGCTCGACGAGATCGATCACCTCGCGCTTGCGCCGATCGACGATCTGCGGCTCCAGCAGGTTCATCCCCCACAGCCGCCTGACCATCGCCGCGGCGGTAAAGTATCCCAGCGTGATCGAATTGAGGCTCAGCACGAATTGGAGCGGATCGACTTCGGGACGGAATTCGCCTTCGCGCTGGCCAAGGAAAATGAAATTTGCGGCGGTGGAAAACAGCGCCGGCAGGCGGCGCTTGATCACTTGGCGCCCCACTCCGCTTTCATCGGCCATTTCCTTCCACATGATTCGGACGAAGTCGGGATGCGTGGCAATGTAACCGATCGTATCGCCAATCGCCTCGCGCATCCGCTGCTGGCGGCTGCCACGGCTCCATGTTAGCGCATTGGCGGAGTCCTCAAGATGCTCGAACATCCGCTCGAGCACGGCGATGTAGAGCTGCCGCTTGGAGGAAAAATGATGCAGCAGCGAGGGGGCTTTTATCCCGATTCTCCGGGCGATGTCGCGCAAACTGGCGCCGCGATAGCCGCGTTCGGCGAACAACGATTGCGCTACCTGCAGCGCACGATCGCGCGTGCCGGCCGATCGCCGGAATTCAGCCACCTTTCCGCGCGCGCGCGACGCTGTGCTTTTAGCTGCCATTTCCGCCCGACTGCCAGTCCAACCCTATTTAACGCTTGTTAGGCTGTCAAACCGGATGGCATGGCCGGGACATGGCGCAATGAAACTCCTGTTGCGGCTTGACCAAAATCGCAAAGCGCGCCCATCTGGCCTGAAAAAAAGAATCTCGTATCCGAATCTTACTGAGACACCTTCACGACCTTTGATACGCCGATCACTTGTCCGCTGACACTCAAGGCCTTCACCTGAAAAAACGGGCCGGCGCTTGCCACCGGCACGGCCGTCTCGAATCCCGACCTCGGCACAGTTTCAAGCAAAGCCAGACGATCTGGATTACCACCGCCATACACTTGCCAACGGTCCGTCTCCGTCGAGCCGTTCCATGAAGTATAAACCTCGGTTTGCCAGCCGGACCGTTCCACCGCGATACTCGGTGGGTAGAAAGGCCTGCCGATCCAATTATCCCGATACGCGCGGTACGAATTATTGTTTCCCGGCATCTGGGCGTCATACAGCGTGTTCATGGCGGGATCGTCACTGCTATTACCGGCCGCGGCATATTCGCTGTAGTACGGCTGGTCTCCCCATCCGACGAATGTATTGCCGCCGCCTAGAGTCTGCACGCTACCCTGCGACGTCGAATTAAGGGCGGGGTCATGAAAATACTCGCTTACCGCGCTCGCGGTCATGTTGGAAAAGTCCAATTGAATGAACAGCCCATGCGACGGGACCGTTCCGGGCGGCACAACCGGCGTTTCGCAGCAATCGTCGTCGAATAGGCTGATTATGTTGTTCGGCAGCCAGCGCGCGTCGTGCTGCCATAAAAACTCGGCCCCGGTTTCGATCGCAAAATCGCTTTGCATGCCGCCGAGTTGCCAGACGATATTTCCCGTCGGCTTGTTGATCCTATAAATCGTACCCATGCTGCGTGCGGAAACGAGGATGTCATTCGGATCGTCAGTCAGCCCAACGGAATTGAGATGATAGGCGTCCCAGACGTTATCTGATTCGGCCGCGTCCGAAACATCCTCATAGGATTCGGAAAGCGGAATATGGTCGAGGGCGTCCCAAAAGAACAATAATTTGTCCGTCCTCAAGTCGACTTCCTCGACCGCAAAATCATAGACAAATCCATCCTGTGGGCCTCCGTATGGAGTCAGATCCATCGGTACGGTCTTGCTGGACAAGAATAACGCTGTATTCGTCGGCGTGATTAGGAACTCGTGAAGATTGGCTACGAAGCCGTTTTTGGCATTCAGTGTCTTCATCACGCGATAGTGGTCGTCCATGATGTAAAAGCACCCGTTCGGTTCCGATCCACCACCGGGGATGTTGGTGTACGTGGGAGGCGTGGCGATAGTGCCCTGCCAAAATGTGAGCACTGGCTTCCCATTCCATTGCTGCACGCGGAAGTCGTTAATCATCAGGTTTGGACTATTTAACGCGTGAAACCAGATTGGATCGCCATTGTTGTCCAGAATGAGCGCGCCGGGCTGTCCGTACAATGCAAAGCTGGACGCGGTAATTGGATCGATGAAAATCGGCCCCGGCGACGTGCCGGGCTGATTCGTATCGACGGCGACTTTCATCGGATGCAAATCCGGTTCGCTTGCAAAGCTCCATACCAGTGGTGAGTCGATGATCAGACTGGGAGTGACGTTCCCGGTGTTCGACGGATAGGGCACTGTCCCGCACAGAGGCTCAGGAGACGGGGCACTGCCGCCGCCTCCGCAGCTCGACATGAAGACGGCGACTAACAACAGGCATAATGACCGGAATCTCGCATAGAAGCTTTGGTGAAACACTTCTTTTGGCCTTGGCCGGGCTTTGGGTTTAGAGTTCAACGGTGTCCCGCAGCCGCAAGCGGCGATAATAGCGGCGCCCATTCTTGCCCGCAATTCCGAAACTTCCCAGGCCGTTTCACGAGTCGCGAAACGCTTTGCGATTCCGCCCGGTCGTAGTAAGAATCGGGCATCCGGAGGTGGTCATCAATGGCAGATATGTCCGAACTTGTATGGAAGCCGGCGCATGAGCTGGCGGCCCTAATCCGAAAACGCAAAATCAAGCCGAGCGAGCTGATGGCCGCAACGCTCGAGCGAATCGAGGCGCTTAACCCGAAGCTCAATGCCTTCTGCATGATCCGGGAGGATCGGGCTATGGACGAAGCGCTCGCGATGGATAAAGCGATCGCGCGCCGCAAAAATGTCGGTCCACTTGCGGGCCTTCCGCTCGGCGTCAAAGACCTGGAGGACACCGAGGGATTGCCGACCACCTACGGCTCCAAGCCGTTTCAGCATCACATGCCGCCGGGCGATTCGGTGCAAGTCGCGCGGCTTAAGGCCGCCGGCGCTATCGTGGTCGGAAAGACCAACGCACCCGAATTCGGCGCAACCGCCTATACCAAGAATTTGATTTTTGGAGTCACGCGCAATCCGTGGAACCCGGAGCGCACTCCCGGCGGCTCGTCGGGCGGCAGCTCCGCGGCAATCGCAAGCGCGATGGTGCCGCTTGCAACGGGGTCGGACGGCGGCGGCTCGATTCGCATCCCGGCCTGCTATACGGGATGCTACGGCTTCAAAGGAACTTTCGGGCGGGTGCCGGTCGAAGCATCGCTGGGAATGCAGCAATGGAACGACACCTCCGTGCACGGCGCCCTCACCCGGACGGTGCGCGACACCGCGATGTTCATGGACATCGCGGCCGGATACCATCCGGTCGATCCCACTTCGCTTCCGCATCCGGGTTTCTCGTACGAGGCGTGTCTCAAAAAACTGCCCAAGAAACTCAGAATCGCGTTTCATCCCGACTTTGGCCAGATTGTGCAAAGCGACGTCGCGCGCGAGGTCGCGAAAGCCGTTGCAGTATTCAAGGACTTGGGCCACAAGGTGACAGTGATTTCCGACCCGATACCGGACACCGGCGGCGTATGGATGCGTGTCGGCGCTACCCAGGCGCTCGCTTCGCTGTATGAATGGATCGAGCCGCATCGCGAGGCATTTGGCCGCTCGTTCATTAGCGGCGTGGTCGCCGCCGAACGCATCACGTGGCCAGCGTACGGTCGCGCGTATCGCCGCCGGCAAGAGTTCAGCGACTGGTGTCGGCACGTGTTCGAGAAGTTCGATTTGTTGCTCACACCGACGCTGCCGACCGAGGCGTTCGCCGCCAAGGGTCCGCCGCCCAATCAGATCAATGGCAAGCCACTGAAGAACCCGCTGGGAGCGGTCGTTTTCACCTACCCGTTCAACTTGAGCGGACACCCGGCCGCCTCGGTGCGGGCAGGATTCACCGATTCGGGGATGCCGTGCGGTTTGCAGATCGTCGCGGAGCGCTACCGGGACGACCTTGTGATGCAGGCATCGTATGCCTACGAACAGGCACGGCCATGGAACAACAAATGGCCTGAGATTTGAGAGGGGAGAATCTGAAACCCCTGACGGGTTTCAGACTTCCCGCAGCGCCGTTTTCGGAAATTGAGACGGGAAGCGCGAAACGGAGCTTGCCCTCGCAGAGGGCGCGGGGTTTCGCAATCCTATTATTGCTCATTCCCCGAATGCTTGGCGCGTCGATGCGAACGCCTTCTCGGTCACCGCGAGCGTGTCCGCGATGTCCCGGTCCGTGATCGCCGCCGAGACAAACCAGTTGTGCAGCGGCGCGAAGTAGACGCCATTGCGCGCACATTCGCCGCAGAAGTGTCGGATGCGCCGATGTTTCCCCTCGTCGGCCTTAAACGTCATGTAGGGCATCGCGGGCGGCCCCGACCAAGTGACCGCGAATCTCGCGCCACGCGCCTGATCGAGCATGCCGGTGCGCAGCTTCTCGCCGCTCACGCGCATCCGCTCGATTCCTCCCGACGCCGCCAGCTCCTTGAGATTCGCCAGCGCCGCTGCCATCGGCACTGCGGCTGAGAAGTACGACCCGGTAAAGAAGACCTGCTGGGCCGCTTCCCGCAGGCTCTCGCGCCCGACGCACGCCGATATCGGATAGCCGTTGGCGATAGCTTTGCAGTAGGCGGAGAGATCGGGCTTCAGGCCGAACAGCTCGCCAGACCCGCCCATGTGCAGCCGGAATCCCGCGCGCACGTCATCCAGGATGAGCACAATGCCGTTGGCGTCGCATAGCTGGCGCATCCCGGAGAAAAATCCCTCGGCCGGCAATTCCGAATCGTGGCTGGCGTCGTGCTTGAAGGGCGAAACGATCACGCCCGCGATCCGGCCCGGATTTTCGTCGATCACCTTGCGCAGGCTTTCGAGATCGTTAAAGCGGAACTCGACGACGTTTTCGCGTTCTTCCGGTGTGATCCCATTGGTCAGCGGCGAGCACCATGAATGCGTGCCGTGATAGGCGCCGGTGCATTTCGCTATCTTCGGACGGCCGGTCGCGGCCCGCGCTACTTCGGTCGCATAGGTGCAGACATCGGAGCCATTCTTGGCGAACACGGTCCAGTCGGCGAACGGCGTAATCGACACCAGATGTTCCGCGAGCTCGACCCAAGCTTCCGTCGGCGCGTTGAAACAGTTTCCGCGCTCCGACTGGCGGCGCGCCGCCTCGTCTACCTTTGGATGGTGATGGCCCAGCACGATTGGGCCGTACGAGCACATGTAGTCGATGTACTCGTTGCCATCGACGTCCCAGATGTGCGAGCCATTCCCGTGCGAGAAAAACGACGGGTAGGCGCCGCGCGTGAGCAGGACCGGCGAAAGATGGCCGTAAATTCCAGCCGGGACAACCTTCTTTGCACGCTCGAGCAGCGCGCCACTCTTTTCAAACGTGTATGGCTTCACGGCATCTCCTGGACAGGGGGATGGCCGCACCCCTGATTTGCCGAGGATTGTACCTTCCGCATCGCCCGTCAAGCCTGCGCGCGGAGAAGAAATTCCCGAAACCCCTACCGGGTTTCGCAAGGGCTGGAAGCGGCGTCATAAAGGTCCTTTGGCTGAGAGTGCATTCCAAGTTGCCGAAGTGGGTTGAGATCCCAATATTGTCGCTTCGAATATCGACATCGTCAAAAA
>Ga0335069_10001765_pt1 | contig 34260 bp, 27 predicted proteins | sample Lox_Sample_11_FD_206714 | JGI IMG/M metagenome (GOLD analysis project Ga0335069, IMG submission 206714) | Soil microbial communities from Loxahatchee National Wildlife Refuge, Florida, United States - Lox_Sample_1.1 | ecosystem: Environmental > Terrestrial > Soil > Wetlands | place: USA... | reverse complement strand
GGTCCGCCTTCAGCCGGTGCACCAGCAGGTCGACGTCGGGCGAGAAGGCGACCGTCACGCGCGCGCCGGGCTGGACCTCGGTCGCGCGGATGCGGACGCCGGCCTGCTGGAGGGCTGCCAGACGCTCGGGGCTCACGACCGGTGGGATCACCGCCCGCAGCGCCCGCACCAGCGCCGCCACGCGCCCGGCGCGGTCGGCGCACGACGCGCAGTCGAACAAGTGGTCCTCGACGCTCCGGCTGCGCTCCGGGTCGAGGTCGTCGGTCCAGTAGTCCGCCAGGTCCGCGAACGACGGCGGCGTCCGGCACGCGTGCGCGGTCATGCGTCCTCCATCGGGTTCTCGACGCAGGCCTGGAGCCGCGCCAGCGCGCGGTGACGGATCACGCGCACGTTGCCGGGCGTGATCCCGAGCAGCCGTGCGATGTCGTCGGCGGGGCGGTCCTCCTGGAACGTCATCCGCACGACGGTCGACTCGCGCTGCGCCAGGTGGCCGAGGCAGCGCTCGAGGCGCCGGCGGTCGATCGGATGGAGCCCGGCTTCGGGGGCGGGCAGCAGCACCGCCTCCTCGTCGACCAGGCGTCGCCGCCGCTGCTCGGCGCGTCTCTCGTCCCACACCACGAACCGGCACACGCCGGCGACGAAGGCGCCGAGGCGATCGGGCTCCTCGACCCGGCCCGCGCGCGCGGCCTCCAGCACCGACAGCAGCACCTGCTGGACCAGGTCGTCGGCGGCGTCCTCGGCGCGGAGATGGCGGAGACCGTAGAGGCGGACGCGTGCGGCGTAGCGGGCGCACAGCTCCCGCTCGGCCTCGTCGGCGTCGGCGCTCCGGGCCGCGATCCGGCGCACCAGCTCGCCGTCCGGCAAGTCGGGGGGCGCAGCGCGCTCGGTCATGGCGTCTCCTAGCATGCCGGCGGATGCTCCGTGCCCCCCTTCGTGGTCGGGCGGTGTGGATCGTTACGGGCGTAACGAAGGCCGCGGTCCGGCCACAGGGGGAACGAACGGCGGGCGTCAGACCCGGGCATGGAGGACGACATGGTCACGAATCCCACGTCGGGCACGCGCATCGACGAGGTCGCCGACGGCATCTACCGCATCTCCACCCCGCTGCCCCCGACGGTGGTCCCGGGCGGCTTCTCGCTGAACCAGTACCTGGTGGTCGACGACCAGCCGCTGCTCTTCCACACCGGCACGCGAGGCATGTTCCGCTTCGTGCGGGAGGCCGTCGACGCCGTGCTCCCCGCCGAGCGCCTCCGCTTCGTCGCGTTCTCGCACGTCGAGGCCGACGAGTGCGGTGCGCTCAACGACTTCCTCGCGGTCGCCCCCGACGCGGTGCCGCTCGGCTCGACGATCGCGGCCACGATCTCGCTCGGCGACTCGGCGGACCGGCCGCCGCGCGGCCTCGCCGACGGCGAGGCGCTCGCGCTCGGCCGTCGGACCCTGCGCTGGATCGACGCCCCGCACCTGCCGCACTCGTGGGAGACCGGCTACCTCTTCGACACCCGCACCCGGACGCTGCTGTGCGGCGACCTCTTCACCCAGCCCGGCGCCGAGCACCCGCCGGTCACCACCGCGGACATCCTCGGCCCGAGCGAGGCGATGCGGGCCGGCCTCGACTACTTCGCGCACGGCCCGGGCGACGTGTCGCGGCTCGAGCACCTGGCCGCGCTCCGGCCGTCGACGCTGGCCTGCATGCACGGCAGCGCCTTCCAGGGCGACGGCGCGGCGCTGCTCCGCGCGCTCGGCGGGGCGCTCACGGCGCCCGGGCGCTCAGTCGCGGCAGGCTAGGAGTAGACGGCGGCAGCCGGTCACGTCTAAAGTCCGGGCGGCGACCGGCCGAAGACGACCGCGGGCCGGATTCGTTCGCCCGCCGCATGGCCTCCGCCGCCGACACCCCCACGCCCGCCGAGCGTCAGGAGCTCGCGGCCGGCTATCGCGCCGAGGTCTCGGAGATGGTCCGCGCCGCCGTGCCGTCGGCGGTCTGGGTCTATCTCGCGGCGATGGCGCTCCCGTTCTCCCACGAGGCGATCTTCCACCCCGAGCGCTGGCATCTCGTCCTGGCGCATGCGGGCGGCGACCTGGTGTTCGGCCTGCTGACCATCGCCGCCGTGCGCCGTGCGCGGCACCCGCGGGCGGCGGTCTGGCTCGGCGTCGGGTTCATCGCTGCCAGCGCCGCGGTGAGCGCCGCCTACAACGCGGGGTTCGCGGGCCGCGCCGAGCGCTTCGTGCTGCGCGAGCTGTGCGAGCTGATCGGCGCCGCGCTCTTCATCCCCTGGGGCGCGCTGCCGCAGCTCGTGGCGCTCGGGGCCGTGGGGCTCACGCTCTGGATCGTGTCGCCGATGCTGACGGCCGGCGACGCCACCAGCTACCTGGGCCTCGTGCTCGGGATGGGCGGCGCGCTGAGCGCGGGCGTGGCGGCGTACCTCGACCACCACCGGCGGGTGATCTACGAACGCGGCGCGCGCGACCGCGAGGCGGCCGCGGTGTGCGCGACGCTGCTCGACGCCGGCCGCGCGCTGGCGCCGCTCGACGACGCCACCCGCATCGTCGACCAGACCACGCGGCTCGTCGTCGAGGCGATCGGGTGCGACTGGAGCGCGGTGTTCACGTGGGACGCGCGAGCGGACCGGCACGCGCTCGCCGGCGCCGCCGGCCTCACGCCGCCCGAGCAGGCGCGGGTCGCGGCCGAGCCGCCGGCGCCCGACGCGGCCGCCTGGGCGCCGGGGGAGGCCGCGCACGCCGCGCTCGCCGCCGCGTGGGGCGTCCGCGCCCTCGTGGTCGCGGCGCTCCCCGGCGCCGACGCACACGCGCCGCTCCTCGCCTGCGGGTGGCGCACCGCCGCGCATCCGCTCCCGCGCCGCGTGCACCGGCTGGTGCAGGGGTTCGCGGAGGCCTGTGCGCTGGCCCTCGACGGCGCGCGCATCGTCACCGACCTGCGCCACACGAACCGGCTCAAGAGCGAATTCGTGTCGACGATGTCGCACGAGATGCGCACGCCGCTCAACGTGATCCTGGGCTGCCTCGAGATGGGGAGCGACCCGGAGCTGACCCAGGACGAGCGCACCGCCTGCCTCGCTCGGGCCGCGCGCGCCGCTGGGCAGCTCCTCACGTTGATCGAGGACACGCTCGACCTGGGCCGCCTCGACGCCGGCCGCGCGACGCTCGAGGTCGCCCCCGTCGAGATGCCGGTGCTCTGGGAGCAGCTCCGCGCCCAGTGCGCGACGTTGCCGCGTCCCGTCGACGTGCAGCTCACGTGGTGCGCGGCCGTCCCGCCCGGCGTCGTCTTCGTCGACGCCCGCAAGCTCGGCGTGATCGTCCGCAACCTGGTGCAGAACGCGCTCAAGTTCACGCCCGCGGGCGAGGTCTGCGTCGACGTCGAGCGCGCCGGCGACACGCTCGTCGTGCGGGTCACCGACTCCGGGATCGGGATCCCGCGCGAGCAGCACGCGTCGGTGTTCGAGCTGTTCCGGCAGGGCGACGGCTCCGACGTCCGGCGCTACGGCGGGCCGGGCCTCGGGCTCCACATCGTGCGGCGCTTCGTCGACGAGTTCGGCGGCACGATCGACCTCGAGAGCGAGCCGGGCCGCGGCACGACGTTCACGGTGCGTCTGCCCGTCGGGCGATCGGTAGCCGCTGCCTAGGGCGCGCGGCGGGGAACGAGGGGCGCGCGCGAAGCGGGGCCCCGCCGGCCTCGCCCGCCTCGGGCTCCGCTCCGGCCGGCGCCCCACTTCGCGCGCGCCCCTCGTTCCCCGCCGCGGGTAGTCGGCAGAAACGGCTTCCGCTCGTCCGGCGTGCGGACTATGAGGCGGGGGATGAGACGGATCGAGCTGTACTACTGGCCGACGATCCAGGGGCGCGGCGAGTTCGTGCGGTTGCTGCTCGAGGAGGCGGGCGCGGACTACGTCGACGTCGCGCGCCGGAAGGGCGGCATGGCGCGCATGATGCGGTTCATCGAGGGGCGCGAACGGGGCGCGCTGCCGCTCGCGCCGCCGTTCGTGCGCGTGGGCGGGCAGGTCGTGTCGCAGACGGCGACGGTGCTCGCGTTCCTCGCCGCGCGGCTGGGGCTGGTGCCGCGGTCCGACGCGCTGCGCGTCGAGGCGAGCCAGATCCAGCTCACCGTCGCCGACTTCCTGGGCGAGGTGCACGACACGCATCATCCGATCGCGGGCAGTCTGTACTACGAGGACCAGAAGAAGGAGGCGCGCCGGCGCGCGCCGTTCTTCGTGAAGGAGCGGCTGCCGAAGTACCTGGGATGGCTCGAGGCGATCCTGGCGCGGAACCGAGGGAGCCACGGCCGATGGCTGGTGGGGCGGAGCCGGACGTACGTCGACCTGTCGGCGTTCCAGATGATCGAGGGGTTGCGCTATGCGTTCCCGCACGCGATGGCTCGCCAGGAGCGGCGGATCCCGCGACTGCTGGCGCTGCACGAGCGCGTCGCGGCGCGGCCGCGGGTCGCCGACTACCTTGCGTCACGGCGACGCATCCCGTTCAACCAGCAGGGGATATTCCGCCGCTACCCGGAGCTGGATCTGCCCGTCCGCGGGCGCTCGCGGTAGCGGCCCGGTGCGGCGAAAAACCCCCGCCGGCGATACAGAACCGAACGCCGCGCCACGTCCGCGCCACTCGCGGCGCGCGTTTTCGTGCCCCTAAAACGGCACAGCGGTTGCAAGATGACACACGTGCCGCTCTTCGGGAACGCCGGGCGCCGGGCCGCCGCCCCTGCGCCCCCGCCGACGCCGCCACCGGCGCCGCGGGACCGTCAGACCCCGGGCGATCCGGTGTCGGGCCAGGCCGAGCGCCTGGGCCAACAGCTCCGCGAGATCGCGGCCGGCACGGTGGCGCCCGAGGAGGCCTTCGAGCCGGCGCTCCGCGCCATCCTCGAATCGACGACCTGCGCGGCCGGCGCGATCTGCCTCTACGACCAGCGTCACGAGATGCTGCGCCTCGCGGCCGAGGTCGGGCTCTCCGACGAGGGCTGCAAGCACCTGCGCAGCGTCGGCGGCGGCTCGACCTGGGACATGCCGCTGCACGGGCTGCGCAACCGGCGCGCGTACCTGATCGACAGCGCGTCGCAGAACCGCTACGTGCCGGCGCTCGTCGAGGGGACGGCGCAGACCATCGCGTGCATCCCGCTCCACTCTGGCGTGACGCCGCTCGGCAGCCTGGTCCTGATCACGGTGCGCCCGCGCGTGCTCGGAGAGCGCGACATCCGGATGATCGAGCGGCCGCTCCGCGAGCTGATCAAGATGGTCGAGATGATCCGGCGGCGCGGCCCGGGCGCGGCGACGGGAGCACCGCCGCCCGCGCCGGCCGCCGCGGCTCCCGCGCCGCGTCCCGCCGCACCTGCGCCCGCGCCCGCTCCGGCTGCTCCGGCGCCCGCGCCGTCGCCCGCGGCGTCCGCGCCAGCCGCGCCGCCGGCGCCCACCGCCGTCGCCGACGACGGCGCGCGCCTCGCCGAGGTCGAGGCGGCGCTCGCCGTTGAGCGGGAGCAGGGCGCCGCGCTGACGACCCAGCTCGCCCACGAGCGCCGCCTCCGCGGCGAGGCCGAGGCCGCGCTGGCGGCCGAGCGGCAGGTCCGGGCGCAGCTCGAGGCGGCCGCGCCCGACGCGTCGGCTGCGGAGGAGCGGCGCGCGCTCGAGACCGCGCTCGCGGAGGCCCAGCGCGCCCGCGCCGACGTGGGGACCGCACTCGCCGACGCGCAGCGCGCGCGCACCGAGCTGGAGCAGGCGCTCGCGGCCGAGCGAAGCAAGCACGAGGCGGCGCTCGACGAGGCGCGCCAGGGCCGGACGGAGCTGGAGGCGTCGGTCGCGGAGGAGCGGCGGCTGCGTGCCGAGTCGGAGCGCTCGCTCGCCGAGGAGCGCGCCGCTCGCGAGACCGCGCAGGCCGAGGTTCGCGACGCGCGCGCGGAGCTGGAGGCGTTGGTCGCCGAGGAGCGGCGGCTGCGCTCCGAGGCGGAGGCCGCGCTCGCCCGGGAGCGTGCGCTGCGTGAGGAGACGGAGACCGCTCGCGCGAACGCGGAGCGCGAGGCCGCCGACGCGGCCACCCGCGCCCGGACCGCGGACGACCAGGCCGCGCGTGCGCAGGCGCAGCTCATGGAAGCGCAGGCCCACGCCCGCGCCGTCGACGAGGCGCGCGCGGCTGCGACCAGCAGCGCGGGCACTGCGAGCGACGCGCTGGCCCAGGCGGAGGCGGAGACGCGCACGCTCCGCGACCGCGTCGCCGACCTGGACGGCCAGCTGGACGCGCTTCGCGCCGAGCGCGACGAGTTGCGCCGCTCGCTCGAAGGCAGCGCGGCCGAGCAGGAGGCGCTGGCGGCGTCGCTCGACGCGGTCCGCGCGGAGCAGGCGCAGCTCCGCGCGGCGCTGGAGGAGGCCCGCGCCGGGCGCGAGGCGCTGGCGGTGGAGACGTCCCCGGCGGCGGCCGCGCCCGTCGCCCCCGCGCCGCCCGCTGCGGGGCAAGCCTCCGTCGCCCCGCCCGCACCGGAGCCGGCCGCCGCCCCGCCCGCGCCGGTCGAGATCACCGGCGAGCCGGGCGTGGTCGTGCTCGACGTCGACGGGCAGTGGGGCGAGGTCGCGCCCACCGGCACGCGCGTGGTCGCGCTGGCCCCGGGCGCCGACGTCGTCGAGCGGATGGCGGGCACGGCGCCGACGACGGTGATCGTCAACCTGGCCGCGCCCGGCGCGCTGGCGGGGCTGGCGGCGCTCCGCGCCGCCGGCGTCTCGGCGCCCGCCTTCGCGTGCGTCGCGGCGGCCGGGCGGGCGCTCGCGCTCGGCGGGATGGACGTCGTGCTGCGGCCGATCGACACCGACAACGTGGTCGTGGCGGTGCTGCGCGCGTCGTCGGGGCCGGGCCGGCTGGTGACGGTGAGCGGCGACGTCGAGGCGCTGCTGAGCGTCCGCCAGGCGCTCACGCGCAAGGGCACGTCGGTGTCGATGGCGTGGGACTCGAAGCAGGCGCTCGACCTGCTCGGCATGATGCGGCCTGACGTGGTGCTGGTCGACCTCGAGCTGGGCAAGCAGGCGTGCGCGGTGGTGGCGGCGCTGGAGGGCGTCGAGCCGGTGCCGTCGCTGCTGATCGTCCCCGCCGACGTGGATCAGGCCGAGGCGTTCGTCGCGCTGACCCGCGACGCGCAGCGCGTGGCGCGCATGGTGCCGCTCAAGAGCATGGTCGCCGCCGCGACGAAGGGGCCCGAGCCCGCGCGCAAGCCCGCGTAGCCGCTCAGGCGGCCGGCGCGGCGCCGAGGATCGCGATCACCTCTTTCACCCGCTCGCCGTGGACGGTCTCCTCGCGGCCGTTCAACCGGAGCAGCCGCTGCACCTCGGCGTCGGGTTCGCGATCGGCCCACTTCTGGTAGCCGGCGTCGCCGTCCAGCTCGCCCTTCACGATCACGGCGAGCAGCGGCGGCGGGATCGCGTCGGGCAGCGGGATCGGGTAGCGCGCCAGGTCGTCCGCCGTGGGCTCCCACGGGCGGCCGAGCTTCACGCCGATGGCCTTCCGCACGCGCTCGGCGTGGCCGTTCTCCTCCCGGCCGTTCCGGCGCAGGAGATCGGCGGCGCGCGGGTTGCCGATCCGGTCCGCGAGCCCGTTGTAGAAGTCCTCGCCCGAGCGCTCGACGCGGAAGAGGAGGCGCATCCCGTCGACGTCGAGCTGCTCGAGCGCCGTCAGTGCGGCGACCGCCGAGAAGAAGTCCGTGTGCTCCGTCATCGGCTCATTGTGACGCTGCGGTCGTGCTCGCGGAAGGGGGCCGGAGGCGTTTTGCGGCGGCCGTCCACCGGCGGCGCGCGAGCAGCGTGCACGTGCGCTTCGCGCCCGCGTCCTGGGCGAGCCGCGCCACCTCCTTGAGGAGGCCGCGCGTCGCGATCGCGGCGTTGTCGGCCGAGAGCTGGTAGTAGTCGAAGAACTGGGCGGGGAACCCGCGGTCGCCCAGCGGGTCGCCGGCGCCGTCGGACACGGCGCGCATGGCGACGAACGGGATGCCGTGCTTCTTCGCGATCCGGGCGACCTCCCCGGTCTCCATGTCCTCGACCTCCGGCGTGGCCGCGGCGGCCGCGCGGACCGCCGGCGCCGGGATGTCGCAGCCGAAGAGGACGCCGCCGTTGGGGGTGCACTGCACGGCCGTGCCGCCGTACGGGTCGCTGGTCTGGCCGAGGTCGGCGAAGGCGACCTCGGGCTCGAACGGCATGCACACCAGCGCGCCGGTCGCAGAGCCGGGCGGGACGGTGGCGCAGTGCTCGAGTGGTTCGGGCAGCGCGGCGGCGCCCCGCCGCGCCAGCGCGAGCATCGCCGCGTTCACCGGGATGCGCCGCTTCTTCGGCGGCTCGACCCAGTGCGACGCGACCACCACGTCGGCGATGCGGTGCGAGCTGCCCGCGACGCCGCTCATCACGATCGCGATCGGGTCGAACTGCGCGATCGCCGCCTCGGTCGTCGCCGCCGCGTTCACCATCCCGATGCCGGTGAGCCCGATGACGACGCGCACGCCTTCCAGCACGCCCGGGAAGAAGCTCCGGCTCTGGACGACGACCGGCGTGTCGAAGGTCCCGGCGGCCCGGAGCGGCGCCCCTTCGGCCGGAAACGCGGAGACTACGAGCACGACCGGGGCCGCGTCGCCGCGCGTCGCGTCGCACAGTCCCGCGGGCGCGGCCACGGCTGGCAGCGCCGAGAGCGTCACCAGCAGGACGGCCAGGACCGCACGGCGTACGTCCGCCATCGCCGCCCGCTTCTCACGGCCGGCTCGCCGCCGTCAACCCTTCCGCGCGGACCGCACCTTGGGGATGACCTCCTCCGCGAAGGCCTGGATCTCGTCGACGAAGTACGGGGCGAAGGTCATGAAGATGAAGTGGGTGACGCCCACCCTGGCGTAGCGCTCGACGGTCTCGAGGCACTCCGCGCTGCCGCCGATCATGATCTGGCGGCGCGCCAGCTCGGGCGTGGTCTGCCGCATCGACGCGACCAGGTTGCACATGAACGCCTCGCGCTCGGGCGCCGCCCGGTAGCACAGCGGGAGCATGATGGTCTTCTCGATCACGCTGGTGTCCCGGCCGACGTCGTCGCCGTGCCGCGCGATCACGTCGATCAGCGCACGCATGTCGTCGGCGGGGGCGGCCGCGTTCCACATGTCGGCGTGCTTGGCGACGATGCGGAGCAGCTTCCGCTTGCCGGTGCCGCCGATCATGATCGGCGGATGCGGCTGCTGCACCGGCTTCGGCAGGCCCATCGCGTCGGTGACGGTGTAGTGCTTGCCGTGCAGCGTCGTCTTGTCCTGCGTGAACATGCCGCGGATGATCTGGCAGGCCTCGTCGAGCGCTTCGAGGCGGCCGCCGACGGTCTTGAAGTCGATGCCGAAGCTCTTGTGCTCGAGCTCGAACCAGCCGGCGCCGATGCCGAGGTTCAGGCGGCCGCCGCTCACGTGGTCGAGCGTCGCCGCCATCTTGGCGGTGATGCACGGGTGGCGGTACGTGTTGCCGTTCACCAGGTGCCCGATCCGCGCGCGCTTGGTGGCTTGCGCGAGCGCGGCGAGCGTCGTCCAGCCCTCGAAGCAGGGGCCCTCGGGGTCGACGAAGATCGGGTAGAAGTGGTCGAAGTTCCAGAGCGTGTCGTAGCCCCAGGCGTCGGCCTTCTGCCACAGGTCGAGCATGTCGGCCCAGGCGACGCCCTGCTGGCCGGTCTGGATGCCGAAGCGGATCGGGTGGGTGCTCATGCTGACGTGGTTAGCAGCCCCCGCCGCCTCAGGTAAGGGGGGGCCGGGTCGAGACAACGCCCGGCGCTCGTGCTACGTGCCCCCCCATGCGCGACTTCGACCCGGCGACGATCGACATCGCGACCCCGTCGCACTACGAGCAGCACGGCTACCCGCACGACGAGTGGACGTGGCTCCGCCGCCACGACCCGGTGTTCTGGTACGAGCGCTCGAACGTCGACCCGTTCTGGGCCATCACCAAGCACGCCGACGTGATCGCGATCGGCAAGCAGCCGGAGAAGTTCCTGAACGGTCCGCGGCTCGCGGTCTTCACCCACGACATCCCGCCCCCGGAGGAGAACGAGATCCGCCACCTCCTCAACATGGACCCGCCCGACCACGCGGCGTATCGGAGGGTCGCGAGCGGCTGGTTCACCCCGCGCGCCATCCGCGGCATGGAGCCCAAGGTCGCGCGCGTCACGCGCGAGGTGCTGGACGCGGCCGCGAAGAAGGACGGCGGCGACTTCGTCCGGGAGATCTCCGCCAAGATTACGATCGCGGTGATCGCCGAGATGCTGGGCGTGCCGCGGCCCGACTGGGAGCTGCTCTTCCGCTGGACGAACGAGATCATCGCGCCCGAGGATCCCGAGTTCCAGCACGGCTCGACCCCGAAGGAGACCTTCGACCGCTCCCGCATGGAGCTGTTCGCCTACTTCGACGACCTCTCGACGAAGCGCCGCGCGCAGCCCGCCGACGACATCGTGAGCGTGGTCGCGAACGGGCTGGTGCACGGCCAGCCGCTGCCGACGATGGAGCTGCTCTCGTACTACCTCCTGCTGGTCGCCGCCGGGAACGAGACCACCCGCAACGCGATGACCGGCGGGATGCTGGCCTTCCTCGAGCACCCGGGCGAGTGGCGGAAGCTGCGCGCCGACGGCGCGCTCGTCGAGAGCTCGGTCGAGGAGATCGTGCGCTGGACGACGCCCGTGATCCAGTTCGCCCGCACCGCCACCGAGGACACCCCGCTGCGCGGCAAGACGATCCGCGCCGGGCAGTCGGTCTGCCTGTTCTACGCCTCCGGGAACCGCGACGAGGAGGTGTTCGAGGACCCGTTCGTGTTCCGCGTCGACCGCGAGCCGAACGTCCACATCGGCTTCGGGATGGGGGAGCACGTCTGCCTCGGCGCGCATCTCGCGCGGCTCGAGCTCCGGCAGGCGTTCGCACAGCTCCGCGAGCGGCTCGAGCACTGCGAGTCGGCGGGCCCGATCGCGCGCATGCGCTCGAGCTTCGTCGGCGGGATCAAGCACGCGCCGATGCGCTGGCGGCTCGCGCCCGCGCGGAGCTGAGCGCGCGCGGCCGGCCTACGGCGTCTGGAGGTCGGCCTTGGTGTCGCCCGCGAGCGACGTCAGGGCGGCGGCGCACTCGGCCGAGACGTGCTTCGCGGGCCGCGTCGCCGCGGCGGCGCGCCGGGCGCGGTTCGCGGTCGCGGTGAGCGCGCGCCGTGACCGCCGGAGCACGCGGGCCAGCTTCTTGCCGCTCCGCGTGCCCGCGATCTCGAGGAGGTCGCGGGCGCGCGTCAGCTTCGTCCGGAGCGCGCCGTCGACGCCCGGCGGGACGGTCTCGCTGCCGCAGAGCGGGGCGCGGAGCGCGCCGTCGAGCCGGCAGAGCGCGTGCGCGATGCCGACCTTGCCGGCGCACGCCGGGATGTCCGGGAGCGTGGTCGTCGTGGTGGTGGTGCCGTCCGGCAGCGTGGTGGTGCTCGCGAGCGTGGTGGTGGTGACGGACGTCGTGGTCGTGGTGGTGGGCGCGCAGAGGTTGGCGAGCAGCGCGCACTGTCGGCAGATCACGCACGCCGCCTGCGCCGGCAGCACCGACGCTCCCGTGCAGCCCGCCGCCTGCACGACGGGGTCGCTGGTCGCGGGACAGTCGCACTGCTCGCCGGCCTGGAGCGCGCCGTCGCCGCACGTGCCCGGGACGGTGGGCAGCGTGGTCGTGGTGCTGGTGCTGGTCGTGGTGGTGACGGTCGGGAGCACGACACCCGGCGTGTAGGTGTGGCCGCTCGCGCCGACGAGCGGTCGGCCGTCGCTGTCGGTCGCGAACACGGTCGTCGCGTCGAGCGTGCGCGACATCGAGAAGTGCGGACCCGGCGACGTGTCGTCGGCGCGGCGCGCGCCGGCGATGACCGTCATGCCGGCCCACACCACGACCGGCTCGCCGACCTTGGCGGCGATGGTCTTCACAGCGTCGGCGGCGCACGGCACGTGGCCGAGCATCCCCTCGCTCCGGAAGAGGAAGGTGTCGAACGGCGTGAGACGCCCCGTGTGCCCGAGGTCGAAGACCGCCGGCGTGTAGAAGGCGGCGAACATGCTCGTGACCGGCGTGCTGTCGCCGGTCTCGTCGCAGGCGAGGTGGAGCTGGAAGCGGAGCGTGGTGGGGTTGTGCGCGGCGGGCGCGCCCGACGTCGGTGGCGGGGTGAACACGTCGATGAAGCTCACCGTCGCGAAGTGCTCCGCGATCGCGGAGTACGGGTTCACGCCGCCGATCGCGGCCGGCAGCAGGTAGCGGGCGGGGTCGACGAGCGCGCTCGCCGTCGCGGTGAGCCGCAGCTGCCCAAAGCCCAGCTCGCCGGCGCCGTGCACCGTGCTCATGCCGAGGAACGTCTGCGGCGACTCTGCCGTGCCCCAGACGAAGCTGTCGGCGAGCGTGCAGCCGTAGTCGAAGGTCTTGCGGCCGTCTCCGGTGTCGTCGAGGCGGTTCAGCGCCTGCGGGATCGTGTCGGCGGGTGGGACGACGTCGTGGCCGACCGCGAGACCGCAGTAGCCGTCGTCGAGCGCGATCTCGAAAGCGGGGGTCGTCGCGCGGGCGGCGGTCAGGTCGAGCGCCAGCAGACATGGGGCGAGCCAGGCGGTGAAGCGTGCGGCGGGAAACGTCATCTGATGCGGCGGCGGGCGGCCGGGGTTGTACCCGCCCGCGCGCCGCCGTGTCCACGACGTTCCCCATGCCGGGACGCCGGGCTGCTGCCTGCGGGAATGCCATGTCCTCGCGCCCGCGTCTTTGCTCGCGTCGGCGCTTCCGCTATGGGCCCGACCTCATGGCGACCCCCGTGCGCATCGTCGGCAGCTACCTCTCCCCTTACGTCCGCAAGGTGCTCGTCTGCCTGCACCTGAAGGGTATCCCGTACGAAATCGACCCGATCGTGCCGTTCCTCGGCGACGACCGCTTCTCGAAGCTGAGCCCGCTGCGCCGGATCCCGGTCCTCCAGGACGACCAGGTGACGCTTTCCGACTCGACCGTGATCTGCGAGTACCTCGAAGACGCCCACCCGGCGCCGCCGCTCTATCCGGAGGATCCCGTCGACCGCGCGCGCGCCCGCTGGCTCGAGGAGTTCGCCGACACCCGGATGGGCGAGGTCTTCATCTGGCGACTGTTCAACCAGGTCGCGATCCGGCCCGCGGTGTGGGGCGAGCAGGGCGACCAGGCCCTCCTCGAGAAGACGCTCGCCGAGGACGTCCCGCAGGTGCTCGACTACCTCGAGCAGGAGCTGCCCGGCGACGGCTTCCTGTTCGGCAGTCCACAGGTCGCCGACGTCGCGATCGCAACCTTCTTCCGCAACGCCGCCTTCGCGCGCTTCACCGTCGACGCCAAGCGCTGGCCGGCCACCGCCACCTTCGTCGAGCGGGTGCTGGACCTCGACGCGTTCAAGCGTCTCCGCCGCTTCGAGGACCGCTGCATCCGCACGCCGATCGCGCAGCACCGGGCGGTGCTGGCGGAGCTGGGCGCGCCGCTGACGCCCGAGACGCTCGGGACGGCGACCCCGCGCCGCGGCGTCATGCAGATCTGAGCGCCGCGGCGACGGACCGACGGGACGTGCTCACTGACAGTAGAGGTCGGCACTCCCCGACGTGACCTGGCTCAGCCCGAAGGTGGTGATGTTCTTCGCCCACACCCGGCTGAGGTACGACGCGAGGTCGTCGATCGTCCCGCCGAGGGTCACGACGCGGTCGGGCGCGAGGATGACGGGGCCCGCCGTCCCGGCGCCGATGTGCACGGCGGGTCCCTTCCCGGCGACGTTGAAGACGATGTCGTTGTCGGCGTCGACCCACGTGCAGTTCCCCATGCCGAAGCGTCCGATGTTCACGACGCCGGGCCCGCCGCCGACGTGCAGCACCGCGGGGGAAGCGCCGTCGCTTTCGCAGAACTTGCTGAGCGGGGCGTGCGCGCCCCCCTGGAGGGAGAGGTTGTCGATCTGGACGACGCCGTTCGGCGGCATCGCGATCGAGTACTCGGTGCCCCGCTTGATCGTGACGGTGCCGAGGGTCTGCGACGGCGGCAGCGCCGCGAAGAACGCGGACGCGGTCCGCGCGTCCGCCTGGGCTTGCAGGCACTGCGCGACGTAGGGGCTGGCGCCGGTGGTGTCGGCGATGGCGCCGGTCACCGTGAGCGGACCCTTGATCTGTCCGCCGCCGGTCGCGAGGTCGCCGTAGACGTCGTTGGCGGGCGCGTAGTCGCCCGTGCCGGAGACGACCCGTGCCCGCACGGCCGTCCCCTTCGTCGCCGTGGCGATGAGCGCCGGACCGGAGATGCCGTCCAGGGAGTTCGCCTCGAAGAGCTGGAGCTTGGCCGTCTGCGTGCACGCCGCCTCCAGGTACGTCCCGAACGAGAAGCTGCCGTAGTACGAGCTGCCCATCTTGGTGGTGAGCGTCTTCTGCGCCACCGCACGGAAGTCCACCAGGCGGCCGAGCTTGGTGCAGACGAAGCACGCGTCGCCGACGCCGTCGCCGTCGGTGTCCTGCTGCCCCGGGTTGGCCACCTTCGGGCAGTTGTCGAGCGGGCAGGTGTTGGCCGGGAAGCCGGGATCGCCGAAGCCGTCACCGTCTTGATCCGTACAGGCGTCGCACGCGTCGCCGGTGCCGTCACCGTCCGCGTCCGTCTGGGCCGCGTCGGCATCACCAGGGCAGTCGTCGCACGCGTCGCCGACGCCGTCGCCGTCGGTGTCCGCCTGGCCCGGGTTGGCGGCGTACACGCAGTTGTCCGTGAGGTCGCCGACGCTGTCGCCGTCGGTGTCCTGGCACGCGTCGCCGGTCCCGTTGCCGTCCGTATCGCGCTGGTCGACGTTCGCGACGGCGGGGCAGTTGTCGCAGGCGTCGCCGGTGCCGTCGCCGTCGGCGTCCTGCTGTCCCGGGTTGGGCGTGTAGCGGCAGTTGTCGGCGCAGTCGTCGACGCCGTCGCCGTCGGTGTCGGGAGCGCCGGGCGTGGAGGTGACGTGCAGGTTGAGCATGCCGCTACCGGTGGTGCAGTAGGCCGTGGCCTCGATCAGGTAGGTCGTGCCGGCGCACGCGGCGATGGTGACCTTCGACGTGTGGTCCGGGAAGGCCTCGTCGCTGCAGTCCACCTCCTGTTTGCCGCCGCACGTGCCGGAGAAGACGTCGAGGACCGTGTCGTAGTTGCTGCCGGCGGTGCTGACCGTGAGAGTGGCGTTCACGGGCGCCGCGTACTTGTACCAGACGCTGCGGCCGTTCAGCGTGCAGCCGCAGAGGGAGGTGTCCTCGACACCGGAGGTGGCGGCGAACGTGGGGATCGAGTCTTCGTACGGGGTGTCGCCCACGATCTTCGGGGTGCTGCACGCATCGTTCGAAAGGGGCGCCGCGGATGCCGCGGTCGTCACGAAGAGCAGACAGGCGACGCCGACCGACGAGCACAGGTGTCGGAACATGGTACCCTCCCCAGGAGGGTTTCTACGACCGCCACGACCGTGAGGTCAACGACAATCTTGCTGACGAGGCGGTCCCACCCGCCGCCGCGTCGCGTCGACTCAGAGCCCGGCCGGTCGTTCGCCGATCACGCCCCCGGCCCGGAGCGCCGCCAGCGCGCCGTCGTCGAGGCCCAGCCACTCGCGCAGCACCGCTTCGGTGTGCTGCCCGAGGGTCGGCGCGGGGATGCGGTACCAGCGAGGGCCGAGCGCGGAGAAGCGCGTCGGGAGGCGCGGGATCTCGTGCGTGCCGAGAAGCGGATGCGCGACCGGCTCGAAGAAGCCGCGAGCACGCATCTGGGGATTCGCCGCCGCGTCGCGCGCGGGCAGCACGGGGGCAGCGGGGATCCCGCGCGCCAGCAGCGTTTCGACGAGCGCGTCGCGCTCCTGCGGCCGGCACCATTCCGCCAGCGCCGCGTCGACGCGGTCCTGCGCGGCGCGCCGCCCGGCGGCGGTGGCGAGCGCCGCGTCGGTCGCCCACGCGGGGCGGCCGAGCAGCGCCACCAGCGCCTCCCATTGCGCGTCGGTGGCGACCGCCAGCGCCAGCCACTGCTCGTCGCCCCGACACGCGTAGAGGTTCTGCGGCGCCGCCTCCGGCCCGTGGTTGCCGTCGCGGCCGAGCAGCGTTCCATACGCCTGCCATTCGAGCATCTGCCCGGCGGTCGCGTTGAGGACCGCCTCGACCATCGTCGACTCGACGAGCTGGCCGCGGCCGGTGCGGCGGCGCTCCTCGAGCGCCACCAGCAGCGCCAGGACCGCGTGCATGCCGGCCAGCGGATCGCACGGGCCGCGCGGGATGACGGGCGGCCCGTCGGCGTAGCCGGTGACCCACGCGAGGCCGGAGACCTGCTCCATGGTCTGCGCGAAGCCGACGCGGTCGCGCCACGGCCCGTCGAGGCCGAAAGCGGGCATGCGGACCATCACGAGCCGGGGGTTGGCGCGCGCCAGGTCGTCGTAGCGCAGGCCCAGGTTGTCGAACACGCGCGGCGAGAAGTTCTCGACCACGAAGTCGGCGCGGGCGATCAGCGCCTTCGCGATCTCGAGCCCGCGCGCCTGCGAAAGGTCGAGGGTCACGCCGCGCTTGCCGGTGTTGATGCCCTGGAACATCGCCGACCATTCCCACCACAGGTCGGCGCCCGGCTGCTGCGTGCTGGCGAGGCGGATGCCGTCGGGGCGCTGGATCGACTCGACCTTGACCACGTCGGCGCCGAGCGTCGCCAGGAAGTGGCCGACGAAGGGCCCGGCCCAGAACATCGTGAAGTCGAGCACGCGGAGGCCTGCGAACGGCAGCGGCGCGCCGTCGGGCGGCGCGGCCGGCTGGCGGGGCGGCCAGGCCGGGTCGCCGCCGTGCTCGCCGAGCCGCGGCGCGGGCGCGAACGGCCGCAGCGTCCCGTGTCCCAGCCGGTACGGCGCGCGCGGCTGCACGAGCGGACCGCCGGGCTGCGGCACGAAGACGCCGCGCTGTCGGAACTGCTCGAGGTCCGTCACGGTGGCGCCGTTCCCGATCGGCGCCACCGGGATGCGGAGCAGGGTCGCACGCTCGATGATCTCGGCGACGGTGTGCCGGCGCGTCCACGCGTGGATCATCGCGTTCACTTCGTGGCGCCGCTCGTCGCGCGTGAAGTAGTGCGCCAGCTCGGGGTCGTCGACCAGGTCGCCGCGCTCGATCAGCACCAGGAAGTCGCGCCACTGCTGGTTCGTGATCGTGCAGAACCCGACCCAGCCGTCGGCCGCGGGCTCGACGGAGGGGATCTCGACGGCGCGCGGCACCGCCGCGCCGACGCCGCCGAAGCTCGCGACCACGGTCGCGAACGGCGCCATGGAGAGGTGCACCACCTCCAGCAGCGCGACGTCGACGTGCTGCCCGCGTCCGGTGCGCCGCGCGCCGAGCACGGCGGCGAGCGCGCCGATCGCGGCGTAGCCGCCGCCCAGCCATTCGCCGAGCCTGCCCTGCGCTGCCAGCGGCGGGCGCTCGCGCGTGCCGCGGAGCGCGGTCGAGCCGCCCCAGGCCTGGAGCGTGAACTCGGTCGCGGGTCGATCGGCCCACGGTCCCGTCCGCCCGAACGGCGAGATCGACACCAGCGACGCGGCGACGTTGCGCGCCGCGAGCGTCGCCCAGTCGAGCCCGGCATCGGGGCCGACGCTCTCGACGACGACGTCGGCGTCGGCGGCCAGCGTCGCGACCCCGGCGCGGCCCGCGGCGGTGGTCCAGTCGATCGCGACGCTCCGCTTCGAGGTGTTCAAGAACCGGAACAGCACGCCGTCGCCGCTCGCCGCGGCCCCCGACGCCGTCCACCGCCTCAGCGGGTCGCCGCCCTCCGGATGCTCGACCTTGACGACGTGCGCGCCGGCGTCGGCGAGGAGCTTGGTCGCGTACGGCCCGGCGACGTCGGTCGCCAGCTCGAGGACGCGCAGCCCCGCGAGCGGCGCGCTCACGGCGCCGTGTCCGGGACGTGGTCCAGGCGGTAGAGCGTCTTGCAGTTGGTGTGCAGCATCTTCTTCACGTCGGCCGCGGGCACGCCGCGGAAGACGCGCTCGATCGTCACGCGATGGTTCGGCCAGTCGCTGCCGGTGTGCGGGTAGTCCGTCGACCACATGATGTGGTCCTGGTTCATGCGGTGGCGCAGCTCGATGCCGACCGTGTCGACCATGAACGTCGACCAGAAGTTGCGGTGGAAGATGTGGCTCGGCGTCTCCTTCATCGTGCGCACCGCGCCGCTGAACCAGCGGTAGCGGAGGAACATGTCGTCGAGCTGCTCCATCACGGTCGGGATCCAGCCGATGTTGGCCTCGACCAGCAGGAACTTGATCCGCGGGAAGCGCTGCGGGACGCCCGAGAACACGAGCTGGGCGACGACCGGGATGGTCTGCGCCCCGGCCTTCGATGCGCCGGCGTTCGCCATGAAGCTCACGGTCGACTGGTCCATCTTGCCCGGCGCGAGCCCGCTGTCGGTGAAGCTGCCGATGTGGACGCCGAGCGGCACCTGCGCCTCCTGCGCCAGGTCCCAGAACGGGTCGTTCTCGGGCCCCGGGTTGTCGTAGGTCCCGTTCGGATACGCGGCGATCAGCGCGCCCTTGAAGCCGTGGTCGATCCCCCAGCGCAGCTCGGCGACCGCGTCGGCGACGCCCGTCGTCGGGATGATGGTCTGGCCGATGAGCCGTCCCTGGCCGCCGGCGCAGAACTCGACCAGCCACTCGTTGTACGCGCGCACGCACGCGAGCTGCAGCTCGCGCTCCTCGGCGTACGTGCGCGCGCCTGCGAGCGTGACGCTGGGATAGAGCATCTGGGCCCAGATCCCGTCGGCGTCGAGGTCGGCGAGCCGCGCCGCGGGATCGAAGCTGCCGGGACGGATGTCGTCGTAGGTGAAGCCCTCGGCCTTGAACTGGAGGTAGGAGAGGCCGGCGGTCGCGGTGAGGCCCAGCGGGCGGAGCCGCTTGCCGTCGTCGAAGCTCCAGACGTCGCCGTGGTCGGTGCGGAGCACCTTGGGCGCGCGCGGCTTCCACTTCGCCGGCACGCGCGTCTGCCAGAGGTCGGGCGGCTCGTTCACGTGCGCGTCGGCGTCGAGGATCGGGTAGTCGATGCTCGCGACTTCGGTGAAGACGTCGGACATGGGCTCTCCTATTCGGGCGCGAAGAACGGCGCCGGCACGGTGCGGGTCACGCCGGCGAAACGCAGCGGACGGAAGACGATCCGCCCGGGCATGTCTACGCGGAGCCGGCCGGGCTCGGCGTCGACGACGCGGGTGACGAGGCGCACCGCGGGGTCCTCGTCGACGGCGACGAGCCCCGTGACGTACGGGACGGCGTCGGCGAGCTGCGGGATGAACGCGCGATGCACGACCGACCACGAGAAGAGGCGGCCGCGGCCGCTCACCGCCGTCCACGTGAGCTTCACTCCGCCACAGACGCGGCACGCGCCGTCGGGGTACCAGACGAAGCGCCGGCAGGCGTCGCAGCGCGGGAGCACCAGCTCGCCGCGGGCGGCGCCGGCCCAGAACGGCTGCGTCGGCGGCCAGTCGACGTCGGGGAGCGGGAAGTCGTCGCGGAACTTCACGTGGCGCGCCTCAGAATCAGCGTGCTCGCCTGCGGGCCGGTGTAGCCGCCGTAGATGCCGACCTCCGCGTCCTTCACCTGCGCCGCCGCCTCGCCGCGGAGCTGGCGCACGATCTCGACCACGTGCGCGATCCCGAGCACGTAGGCGTGCGAGAGCATCCCGCCGTGCGTGTTGTAGGGCAGCCGCCCGCCGTCGAAGTGGAGCGTCGTGCCCTCGACGAACGGGCCGCCTTCCCCCTTGGCGCAGAAGCCGATGTCCTCGATCTGCATCAGCGACACGATCGTGAACGGGTCGTAGCACGCCAGCACGTCGACGTCCGCGGGCGTGAGCCCCGCCATCCGGAAGGCGCCCGGCGCCGCGAACACCTGCGGCGTCGCCGTGAAGTCGCCCTGCTGCGACCAGTACGCGCCGGTGCGCGAGTTGCCGACGCCGACGCCCGCGACCTCGACGACCGGCTTCCGGAGATCCCGGGCGCGCTCGACCGACGTCATGACGTAGGCACCGCCGCCGTCGGAGATCAGGCAGCAGTCCTCCTTCCGGAACGGGTCGCAGAGCGGCGGGCTCGCGAGGTACTGCGCCAGCGAGAGCGGCTTCTCGCGCATGACGGCCGCGGGCGTGAGGTTCGCGTGCCGACGGCAGGCGACCGCGATCGCGCCCAGCTGCTCGGGCGTCGTGCCGTACTCGTGCATGTGCCGGCGCGCGATGGTCGCGAAGTAGACCGGCTGCGGGAACCAGCCGAACGGCACCTCCAGGTTCTGCTTGAACAGCTCGGCGGCGTGCACCTCGCCGGGGCCGCCCATCATCTCCGCCCGCTGCGTCGCCCACGCGACCGAGAACACGTTGACGATCGCGCGTGCCTTGCCGGTGCGGATCGCGAGCGCGGCCTCGTGCGGCGCCGAGCCGGCCCACACCATGCCGCCGCCCTGCGTCGACACCCACATGTCGTGCGTGGTGCCGAAGTGCGCGCGGTAGTCGTCGGCGGTGAGCTGCTGGCCGTCGAACGGCGTGTACATGATCCCGTCGACGTCCTCCGGCGCGAGCCCGGCGTCGGCGAGGGCGCGCTCGACGGCCTGCGCGGCGATCTGTCTCGGCGTGCGGCCCGACGCCTTGGTGTGGTCGGCTTCCCCGACGCCGGCGATCGCGATCTGGCCGGAGACGTCTTCGAGCGGGGAGGGGAAGCCCCAGTCGGCGGAGGCGGGCATGCGGAGGCAGAGTGCGACGGGGGTGGTGGTGGGGTCAAACTGTCGGTGCCGGTCGTGGGCCAGCTTCCGATCGGTGGGGCTGCTCGGGGCTGATTGAAAGTACGATTGGCAATCAGCCCCGGACCCCTCCCATAAGATCACGACCGTACCGAAGTAGAAACTCGGCCACCGGATCGGCCGGCTCGACGACGACATGGTGCGCCTGAACCGTGCGATCCTGGTCTTCCTGGGGCTCGCCGGATGACCGGTTCGGGGGCTGAGAGGCTCGCGGCTGGCCAGTCGCTCACGCGGGCGCTGCTCACCGGGTTGCCCGTTAGCGGGAACGCCGGCGCCGCCGTCGGGCCGAGTAGTCCGAGGCTGACCGATGTCGGCATCTTGATGACGCCTTCGCCGGCACTATGATGGGGGAATGCGTCGCGTCCCCGGCGTTTCGCCCGATCACGCGATGCAGTCGCCAATGGACATCCGGCAGAGGCGAACGCCGGCGCAGCGCCGTTCGCGCGCCACGGTTGCGTCCATTCTGGACGCCGCTGCTCAGCTGTTCGCGCGGCACGGGTATCACCGCGCCACCACGAATCGCATCGCGGAGCGTGCCGGAGTGTCGGTCGGCTCGCTCTACGAGTACTTCTCGAGCAAGGATGCGATCCTGGTCGCGCTAGGCGAGGCGCACCTCGCGGACGGACGCCGCGTGCTGCGCGAAGCCGTGGGACGACTCGAACGTGCTCCCACGGACCTCGGAGGGACGATTCGCGCGATCGTCGGCGCGACGGTGAGAGTCCATGCGATCGCCCCGAAGCTCCACCAGGTGTTCTACGAGGAAGGGCTCCGCTCATCCCGCATGCGCGCCCTGACACAAGCGGTCGAGCGGCGGGCGATGGGCTGGTGGGAGCGCTATCTGCGTTCGCTCCGAGACATCGTGATCACCGACCCGGCGCTCGCCGCGGCCATGATCGTGGAGACCATCGATGCGATGGTCCACAAGGTGGTGATCCAGGGCGACGGCTCGATTCCGACGGACCGCTACGTCGAGGAGATCGCCGCATTCGTCGAGGGCTATCTGCGTTTGCAGCGGTGATGCGGCGGCCATCCCGACGTCGCGTCCGGCCGCCACGCTCGTCAGTGGATGCACTGAAACGATGGCTGGCAGTGGGCAGGGTTGCCGCAGCAGGTCTCACCGTCGCCACAGCAGGTCCCATCGCTACAGCACTGTGACGCCGACGGACAGCAGGTCGGGTCGCCGCTGCCTGTCGGGCAGCCTTCGCCGCCGCCCGGGCAGGTCTGGCAGATGCCGTGGGCCTCGTCGATGCAGGCGGAGCCCTGAGGGCAGCAGACGTTGCCGCACTTCTGGTTGATGCTCGGGCAGCAGATCGACCCGTTCACGCAGATGCCGCCGCAGCACTGTCCGTTGCAGCACTGCTGGAAGCCCGAGCAGCAGTGGCCTCCGCACGTGTGCGCATCGTCCTCGCAGCACTCGGTCCCGTTCACGCAGATCTGCGGCGCCGGGCAGCAGCTCGTCCCACAGAGATCCAGGATGGTGCAGCACTGCTGGTTGCTGCCGCAGAGCTGCGCGCCGCCGCAACACGTCGTGCCGCTGCCACACTCGGGCCCCGCGTCCGCGCCGCAGCACAGGTTCGTCTTCGGATCGACGCAGTGCTGCCCGTTGCCGCAGAAGAAGTTCGGCGTGGACGACGCGACGTTCGGATCGCTGCAGCACTCGTGTCCGGGCGGGGCGCAATAGTGGTCGTTGCAGCACGTCCAGCCCGGCGGGCAGCAGTCGTTGCCGCCGCAGACCGTCCCGTCCGCCTCGCAGCAGAGGCCGATGCTCGGATTGAGGCAGTTTCGCTCCTCGCCGCTGATCAGGCCGCGGCCACAGCACACGGCGCCCGCCATCTCGTTCGGGCTTCCGCAACAGTTGGTGCAGCAGCTGCCCCCGCCCGGCCCGTCCTTGCCGCAGCACACCTCGCCGTCGCCGTTGCAGCAGAGACCGACGGCCCCGGGACAGTGTACCTTGCAGCAGGCATCGCTCATCTCGCAGAGGCGCTCGCAGTCGATGAGCCCGTTGCTGCAGCTGAGGCCGTTGAGCTCGAAGCTCGCCACGCAGAAGAGCGGCGTGATGATGGCGCTCGCGCCGCACGCGACCGCGGTGGTGAAGGCGTTCGCCACGCACAGCAACCCACTCTTGGTCGGATTGAACTCGCAGTCGAGCTTGCAACGGTCGCAGTCGTCGAAGATCGCCCGGGGCGTGGCGATCGGGGCCCCGGCGCACGAAGCGCCGGTCACGGCCTTCTTCGCCTTCGCGAGCGCCCGGTTCACCGCGCTCTTCGTCTTGAGCTTCGGCGGCGGCGCGCCGTCCGCGAAGACGAGCGAGTCGACGCCGCTCCCGCTGCCGGTCATGGTCACGGCGCGGCCGTCGATCTGCCCCTGGAAATGCAGGCCGTCGGTGGTCGCGAGATCGACGTGGCGGACGCCCTTGAACCCGACGCCGAGATCGACCGTGCTGTGCGTCCCGCCGCCCGACTGCGTGAAGGTACTCTCGAGCACCGATCTCTTTCCGAGCGACGCGCTCATCGTGGTGCTCGCATCCCCTCCGAGAAGCACGGAGCTGGTCACGACGACCGTCAGCCGGGTGTGACCCGCGCCGACGTGCGCCGTCACCTGGGTGATGGAGGTCGCGCCGTCCTTGCGCAGCGTGCACTGCGCGGTCCGCTTCGCGACGGCGTTCGGCGCCACGACGAGGCACGCGGCGACGGCGAGCAGGGAGATGGTCGAGTGCCCGGAGTGCGTCACGGGAGTATTCCTCCGACCTGCACGGCGCGCGCCGCGCCGTCCGCCAGCTGCGCGCCGAGCGCCTGCACGCACGCCGGGGTTACGTGCTTCGCAGCGGCGAGCGCCTTTCCCGCCTTGGTGAGAAGCTTCGCCGCTCGCTTCGCGAGCTTCGGAGCCCGCTTTCCGGCCGCGGCCGCTTTCGCGATCGAGGCGCAGGCGTGCCGGCGTGCGGCAGTCACGCGATGGGGGATTGCGACGCCCACGCACGCGGCCGGATCGGCGCGCTGGCAGACGCAGGCGAGCGCCTCGAAGCCGGTCACCGGGTGGCTGCCGCACTGGCCGCCGTTGCAGGCGGCGACGGCGCAGGCGTCGTCGGGCGGTGCGCAGTCCTCGTCGACCCGGCACACGCCGTTGACCAACGTGGTCGACGTCGTCGTCGAGACGTGTGGCGTATGGATGCAGCCGACCTCGACATCGCAGGTGTCGGTCGTGCTCGGGTCGCGGTCGTCACACGAGATGGGCAGCGGGTCCCCGGTACAGGCCTGGGCCTGGCAGATGCGCGCATGGCACTTGTCGACCACGCAGTCGACGGCGGTCGCGCAGCAGTTCGGGATTCGGCTGTGCGTGCACCCGCTCGCCGGGTCGCAGTCGTCGGCGGTACACGGGTTCCCATCGTCGCAGTCGAGCGGGACGTGCGCGCAGCCGTCCGGCTCGGCGCACATGTCGATGGTGCAGGCGTTCGTGTCGTTGCAGTCGGGCGGCAGGGTGGGGGCGCAAAAGGCGTCGAAAGGGGGAAAGCGGCTGCGCGTGCAGTGTGGGGCGGGGTTGCACGCGGAGCCGTTCGGCGGGCAGAGCGGATCGTGCACACAGATGCCGAGCTGGAGAGAGCAGCTGTCCACGGTACAAGCGTTTCCGTCGTCGCAGTTCGGTGGTACCCGGACGCAATTGCCGTTCTGGCACGCGAACACGATGCACTTGTTGAAGTTCATCGGATCGATGCAGTCCGTGTTGGTCACGCACGCGGGAGCCTCCGTCGACGTCCCGAGGAACAGCGCGACGACGGCAACGGCGCTGCGCAGGAGGATGGGCCAGCGCATACGGTAGGGTCGGCGGATCGTCGGGCGCGGCGACGCTCCCATCGGAATGGCCGCAGTATCGTGCGGTCGTGGGGGAGTGGCTACTCGGATCCGGCGTCGCTGGCGTTTCGTCGCTGGAGCCAGTGCCGCCGCGAGGATACCCTGGGGCGAGGCACGTCATTGCCGCCTCGGGAGGCCGCTGCTCGGATCCCGGCGGAGGCCCTGCTGAGGTAGCCGATCACATCGCGCGGCGTTGACACCCTCCACCGCGTTTGCTCGGCGTTCATCATCGACCACTACGCGGTGCAGAACCGCCACGTGCTCGGCGTCGACGGCCCGCTCTGATCGCGACCCGACCCGCCCGACGGCGGCACCCCGCGCGGACGCCATGTCCGAAGGATGCGCGCACATCTTTCCCTTGACGCCCGGCGGCATCCCGGCGTACCGGTCGCCGTGGAGCCATGTCGCGCGGGTGGGCATTCCTCGGGGCCACCGTTGTCCTCGGCGCTCTCGCCACGGGGGCGGCGGCGCTGACCCTGGACGCCGCCTCGGTCACGATCGGCGGCAAGCAGGGGGCCACCTTCCGGTTCCGTGGGCGCTATACGGGCGCCCTCGACGCTGCCGATCCCGTCGTCGTGACGGTCGACCATGCGGTGCTCCGCGTACCGCTGGCGAGCTTCGCTCGCAAGGGGAAGACGCTGACGTATCGCGGTGGACGCGGCGCCGGCCGCGTCTCGCTCCTCCGTCTCGACCTGAAGCGCCGCCGCTTCGTCCTCGACGCGAGCGGCTGGCCCCTCGATCGGATCGTTGGCCCGTTTCGGCTCGCCGTCGGCAGCGAGGACTCGACCGACTGTCGCCTGCTGCAGCTCGGACGACGGGGCAAGAGCGCGCAGACTGGCGGTACGAGCCACAAGCCGCAACACCTCGCGGTCGTGACGCCCACCGGCGCCGACGCGGGCTGCGATCGCCTCGGCACGCCGCACGCCGTGCCGGTCGCAGTTCCCGCCGCGACGGCGACCCCGGTCGAATTCACCGTCGACCTCCTCGCCCCCACCGGTGTCGACACGAGCAGCCTGCGGGTCGTGCGGGCCGACCAGTCGCACGCGACCCTGTGCGCGCTCGCGCCGGCGGCCGGCCCGCTCGCCAACCGCTTCACCTGCACGACGACGGTTACCGAAGCCGTCCCCACCACGATTCCGTTTGCGGTCGAGGGCCGGCTCGGCAACGCCACACTGCTCTCTCCCGGCGCGACGCTCGCCGTCGTCGCCCCGATTACCGACGTCGCCGTGAACGAGGTCCTTGCCGCCCGCGTGGCCGCGCACGACGTCTGGAGTGACGTCGAGGGCCGCCTCGGCGATTCCCTCCCCGCCCGCATGGAGGCGATACGCCGTCTGCGCGCGATCGACGGCATCCTCGACGCCGACCTGAGTCCGGATGGCTCGGACATCGCGCTGCGCTACGCGACGGGCTGGCTCGGGCTGCTGATCCTCAACCGCCCCGGCGACGACGCCGCATCCCCGGCGCCGGCCGTCCAGGCGCTTCGCACCTCGCCGCCCCTCCCGCCGAGACCGCGCGGCATCTTCCGCTCCTGCGACGACGGCTCCGGATCCGGCACGCTCTGCTGCACGCCGGATCGCCGCGACCTCCTGGAAGGACGGACGGTCCTCATCTGGGACCCCGGCTTCTTTACGGCCGCGCTCGACGACGGCGCCGTCGCCGAGGCCAAGTTCCAGGAGCACGCCTGCCTCGGCTTCACCGTCACCAAGATCGCCGGCGCCGCGGCCGACGTCGCGTCGGTGCACCAGTTCCCGGCATACTCGACCCTCGTGATGTCGACCCACGGCGGCATCGATCCCTACGGCCGGTTCCTCTTCGCGACCGGTGAGCGGGTGACCGCCGAGACGTTCCAGCAGCATCGGGCGGACCTGGACAACGGGCTCGTCGGAATCGCCGACATCGGGCAGTTCTCGCGCAGCGTGATCCCCGTCCCCAAGGACGGTCTCTTTCTCGTCAGCGAGGACTATTTCACGCATCGCCCCGTGGCAGGGCGCTTCCCGGAGAACGCGATCGTCTACGCGAGCGCCTGCAGCAGCGCCGCCGGACACCTGGCGAACGTGTTCATCGGTGCATTCGGCGCGGGCGCCTACTTCGGGTTCGACCGCGACGTCAGCCAGCCGTACACCACCCAGCAGGTGGCACCGCAGCTCTTCGACGGGCTCCTCAAGCACCTCCGCACCACCGCCAAGGCCTACGAGAAGGTGACCCCGAAGGTCGACCCCTTCCCCTTCGTCGAACAGGACCCCGTCACGAACAAGAAATTCCTCGTCCACCGCTTCGCGCGCTTCGTCCACGCCGGCCGCGACGACATCGCGTACGTCGACGCGCCCACGGTCACCCCGGAGAGCCCGACGCTCCAGCCCGGTGAACAGGCGATGCTCACCGTCGAGGCCAAGGGCAGCGGCACCTGCGACCTCACGCACCACTGGTACAACGAGGGAAAGCACGGCCACCTCGAGGGCGGCGACGACGTCCAGAACACCAGCACCGAGATGACGTACGACGCGCAGGCCGGGGCCGAGAGCGGCGCCGACGGCGTCGGGATCGAGGTCTTCCCGCCCGACAGCGACGAACCCATCGGCGTCGCCTGCGACGATGTTAAGGTGCTCGCGCAGTGCGGCGACGGCGTACGGCAGGACCCCGAGGAGTGCGACGGCGCCGACGCCGCCGCCTGCCCCGGCCAATGCGCCGCGGACTGCACCTGCACGCACGGCCCTCCCCGCGTCGACGTCGAGATCCAGGGCCTCGTCGGCAACGCCGGCTGGCAGATCGTCGACGCCGACGGTACGCCGCCGCGCATCGCGTGCCCGCCGACGTGCAGCTACGTCGGCACCGCGACGGGCCACGGGATCGGCCGCCTGCGGGTGTTTCCCGCCGACGACCCGCGCACGCACGACCCGCCCTACGACGTGGCGTCATTCACGGGCTGCGTCGGGACGACCGGGTTGCCGGCGCCGGGGCCGAGCTGCTTCATCAACGGGAGCACGAGCGCGCACGTCGTCGTCAACCTCCGCTATCGTCCGATCGTCGCCGTGTCGATGGCCGGTGAGGCGGGGCAGGCGCCGACGGTGAGCGGCAATCCGGTGGATCCGTTCGTCGGCGAGGCCATCGGGTTCGCCTGCAACGGCAACCAGCTGCTCACCCAGACCTGCGCCCGCCACTTCCCGCCCGGTCAGGGCGTCGGCCTCGGCACCGCGTCCGATAACCCACCCGACAGCCGCTTCCCGATCCAGCTGGTGTCGTGGGACGGGCCGTGCGCCGGTCAGGGCATCGGACCGGGCGGCAACCAGTGCACCTTCGTCCACGGCGACGCCGACGCGTGCATCACCACGACGTTCCGCCAGCCGGACGGCTTCGGCACCACACCACGGCCGTTCGTCGGCCCGACGTGTCCGACGGGTCCGGGGCCGTAGTCGACCGCCGGTAGCTTGCCATATCGACGATGATCGTCGACGTCTTGGGCGGCGGGCGCACGATCACGCTCGCCGAGAGGGAGGCCGTAGGAAGGACAACCGGGCAGAGTTGACCGAAGGTTCGTTATCCGACGTGGACCCGGCCTCGCCCCTCAGGCTCCGGCTTGTCGCGACGACGGGCATCGCGCTCACTTATGCCCCGCGCGGCGCGGAGGTGGCAAACACGAACGACCTCCCCGTTACGAGTACAGGTCCTTCCCGTCGTCGGGCTCCGCCTTCACGCCCTTCGGCTTCTCGAACTTCGGGTTCGGGAGCCGCACGATCCCCTTCGATGCCAGCAGCGCGTGGTACTCGGCCTTGTCCGCGGGCACGGGTCGCGGATCCCCCGCCCACGTCTCGAAGAGCAGTGCGCCCGCCGGTCCCGCGATCAGCGGTCCGAACGTCGCTCCCAGCTCCAGCACGATCAGCGTCCCTGGCGGGCAGAGACGCTCGCCGACGTGCAGCTCCCCCTCCAGCACGTAGACCAGGTGATCGCTCGCATGCCCGTGCCGCTCGATGACGACGTTCGGGTCGTAGCGCCCCAGCACGACCATCCGCTTGTCGTTCCACTCGAGGAACTTCTCGTGCACCGACACGCGGCGCTCGCCGTGCATCTGGGCGATGACCTCGGTCCAGGGGACCTGGTCGGCGTTGACGAAGGCGAGACGCGGTTCGGTCGGCATGGCACCAGCTCCCGATGGCGCGACGCTTGACGGTCGAGCCACGCGGTCACTAGCCTGCGCCGGCGGCGCGGGGCAAGTACGATCATGTGGTTCGACATGCGACGCGAAGACCTGGGATTCGTCGAACGGGCGCCCGTGACCCACATCGCGGAGGCGTCGCTGCCGGCGGGGCGCGTCGCGGTCTTCGACGCGCTCGCCGACGCAGGCGGCTGGCCGCGCTGGTTCCCGAACGTCCGCGCGGCGTCCTACACCACCCCGCCGCCGCACGGCGTCGGCACGATCCGCGAAGCCCGCGTCGGCGGCACGCGCTGGGTGGAGGAGATGATCGCGTGGGAGCGCGGCATCTGCTGGGGCTGGACCGTCACCGGCGCCTCGGTGCCGTTCGCCGCGGCGCAGGTCGAGACCTTCGCGCTCGCCGACGCCCCGGGCGGCACCCGCGTGCGGTGGACGATCGCGATGGAGCCGCGCCTCCTCGCCATCCTCGCCCGGCCATTCACTGCCCACACCATCCCGCGCCTCTTCGCGCGCGCGATGGAGAACCTCACGACGTACCTCGTCCGACCCGAAGGAGAGCGCCCATGAGCGATCGCGTGATCGGCCCCGTCGGCACCAGGCTGCTGCTCGAGAACGACCGGGTCAGGATCTGGGAGATGGATCTCGCGCCCGGCGAGAAGTCGGCGACGCACCGGCACGACCTCGAGTACATCCTGGTGCAGCTCGAAGGGGATCGGATCGCCGCCATCCCCGAGCCCGACACGACCGGCCCGTACAAGAAGTACACGGAGGGGACCGTCACGCCCGGCAAGGTCTTCTACATCAGGAGCGGCGGGATCGAGACGGCGGTGAACGTCGGCGAGCGGCGATACCGGGAGATACTGATCGAGCTCAAGTGAGCGTCAGAACGTCTCCTTGAACGTCCGCACGTCGACCTCGTGCGACCACGCGCGGCGCGGCTGGTCGTAGAGGAACTCGTAGACGTCGACGATCCCGTCGAGGTCGATCATGCCGTCGTCGCCGAGGGCCTTCGCGATGTCCGGTCGACCCAGCACGAACCGGTCGCCGTCGATCGCGCCGTCGATGACGACGTGCGCGACGTGGATGCCCTGCGGCTGGAACTCGCGCGCCATCGACTGCGCGAACGCGCGGAGCCCGGCCTTGGCAGCGGTGAACGCGGCGAAGAAGGGCTTGCCGCGCATCGACGCGCTGGCCCCAGTGAAGAGCAGGGTGCCGGTCCCGCGCGGCGCCATCCGTCGCGCGGTCTCGCGTCCGAAGAGGAAGCCGCCGAAGCAGGCGATGCGCCAGCACCGCTCGAAGTAGTCCGCTTCCATCGTCTTGAGGTCGCCGGGCATCGCGCCGCCCGCGTTGAAGGTCGCGAGGTCGACGGGGCCGGTCCGCTCGGCCTGGTCGAAGAGCGCCAGCAGCTGCTCCTCGATCGTGGTGTCGGTCGCGACCGGTGTCGCCAGTCCGCCCGCGGCGGTGATCCCGTCCGCCACCGTCCGCACCTTGTCGAGCGTCCGCCCCGCGACGAAGACGTGGAGCCCCCTGGTCGCGAAGCGCCGGCAGAGCCGCGCGCCGAGCCCCCGCTCCGCGCCGACCCCGATCACGATCGCCGTCTTCATGGCTTCCTCCTGCGCTCGAGATGCGTGGCAGCGCGCGGCCGGCGTCAGCCGCCGGCGAGCGCCGAACGCAGCGCGCGAACGAGCGCGCTGGTCCCGTCTACCGTGGGCGACGAGCCGAAGACATAGAAGTCCGGCCGCTGGAGGACGACCCCGGTGCGGGCCTCGGCGAACCACTCGCGGTAGGTCCCATCGAGCGTGCGCACCGGTGCGTCGGGCCCGACGTGCGCGGAGACGCCGCCGAGCGCCGCGAAGAACTCGGCGGCGTCGGGGTCGAGCGTCGAGCGCGGGTCGCAGACCGGGCTCAGCAGCGTCCACCCGCGGCCGACGACGTCGTCGAACAGCCCGTCCCGGCCGCCGTGCTCGACGAGACCCTGCACGAACAGGCGGCCGGCGCGCGCGTCGCCGTCGCGGACGAGCCCGGGGCCGATCGCGGTGGCGGGAAGCGGGGGTGGCGGCAGCCCCGCCTTCACCGCGGCGATCATCGCCTCGTCGCGCGCCGCCGCTTCCGCCGGGTCGGCGACGCAGATCACCTTGCCGAGGTCGATGGAGAGCTGGATCGCCTGCTGCACCTGCCAGAGGCGTTCGCTGGGATACGTGTCGAGGACCGTCTCCGCGGCCGCGCCCGCGAGCACCAAGTCGAGCTTCCAAGCGAGGTTCGCGGCGTCGCGGAGCCCGGCGCACATGCCCTGGCCGGCGAACGGCGGCATCTGGTGCGCGGCGTCGCCCGCGAGCAGCAGGCGGCCGCGGCGCCACGTGTCCACCCAGCGCGCCTGGAAGGTGTAGACCGCGTGCCGCTCGAGGGTCGCGTTCGCGGGCGTGACGTCCCACGGGGCGAGGAGACGCCAGGCCGTCGCTTCGTTGTCGAGGTCCTCGATGCGCTCGCCGGGCAGCCGCATGAATTCCCAGCGGCGCCGACCGGGGCCACCCGAGACCAGCGTCGTCGGGCGGGCGGGATCGCAGAGCTGCCAGTTGAGCGGCTCCCAGCGCCGCGGCTCGCGCGGCACGATGTCGACGATCAGCCAGTCGAAGAAGAAGCCGAGGTCGGTGACGGTCGGGTCGATGTGCGGGCGCACGAAGCTCTTCGCGCCGTCGCATCCGACGACCCAGCGGGCCTCGCACGTGCGGCCGTCGCTCGTCGTCAGGGTGACGCCGCTCGCGCCGGCGTCGAGCCCGGTCACCTCGCGGCCGCGGTGCACGTCGACCGACGGCAGCGCCTGCACGCGCGCGTCGAGGACGCGCTCGAGGTCGGGCTGCGAGAACATGTTCGACGCCGGCCAGCCCGAGACGCGTGCCCCCTCGCGCCCGATCTCGAGTAGCGTCTCGCCCGCCGCGTTCCGCCACGTGTAGACGTCCGCGGGCTCGGTGCGGCTCCGGATCTCGTCCGCCACGCCGGTCGCCTGGAGGATGCGCCCGATCTCGTGGTCGAAGTGGACGGCGCGCGGCATCGGGTAGGGCGCCGGCCACTTCTCGAACACGCCGACGCGCCAGCCGCGCTGGCCGAGCAGGATCGCCAGCGTCTCGCCGACCGGGCCGTACCCGACGATCGCGACGTCGTAGGTCGCTGTCGTCATGCGCCCGGACCTCGCCCCAGGCTCGCGCCGCGGGCACCGTCTCCAGAGGGGAGAGCCCCCGTGCGCGCGGCGCCTGACGGCGTCGGGCTCCGATGGGCGGCGCCGCTCACGCGGCGGACACCGTCTCCAGAGGGGAGAGCCCCCGTGCGCGCGGCGCCTGACGGCGCCGGGCTCCGATGGGCGGCGCCGCTCACGCGGCGGACACCGTCTCCGGAGGGGAGAGCCCCCGTGCGCGCGGCGCCTGACGGCGCCGGGCTCCGATGGGCGGCGCCGCTCACGCGGCGCCCATCAGCTCCGCGAGGTCGTCGGGGGCCAGGAACGAGGGCGGCACCGGCGGGCCCCAGCTGTAGAGGCTCTTGGCCGCGTCCCAGACGCCCGGCGTCCAGAGCTGGTCGTCGACGATGCAGTCGAGGTCGGCGTAGTACTCGGTGAAGTTGCCGGCCGGGTCCTTCAGGTACCAGAAGAAGTTGGAGCCGATGTGATGGCGGCCGAGGCCCCACACGTGGCGCGTCGGGTCCGCGGCCAGCATCGCGGTGGCGCCGCGGCCGATCTCGTCGACGTCGTCGACCTGCCATGAGGTGTGGTGCAGCAGCGCCACGGGCGCGCGCTGGACGAGCAGGTTGTGGTGGTCGGTGGAGCAGCGCAGGAACGACGCCAGCCCCGCGATCGTGTCGCTCACCTTGAAGCCGACGCCGTCGATGAAGAAGCGCTCGCTGCCCTCCACGTCGGTCGAGCCGAGCACGACGTGGCCGAGCTTCCGCGGGCGGACGCGCGCCTCGCGCGCCAGCGCGTCGGCGCGGTCGTTCACCCGGTCGGTCCGGCCGGGGCCGTTGGTCGTCGCGAGCGCCGCCGCCGGCTGCACGATCCGCGGCGCCACCGTGACCACCACGCGCACGCGCGTCCCGGGATCGACGGCGGTCGCCGTGTCCGCGATCCGCTCGACGGCGATCCCGAGGCCGGCCAGCCGTCGCGCGATCCGGGCGACGTCGTCCGCGTCGTCGACGCCGACGCCGAGCTGGACGAGCCGCCGCCTCGGCGTCGGCACGAGCGCCAGCTGCTCGCCGCCGTCGGCGGTGGCGAAGCGGGCGTCGCCGAGCGGCGTGAGGCCGAACTCCTCGTAGTACGCCGCCGCGGGGGCGACGTCGGGGACGCCGATCGTAACGGACGTGAGCCGGTGGAGCGCCATGGATACTCCGTTCAGAGCCGCGCCGTGTCGGCGGGCTCCCCGACGACGGTGTCCTCGATCCGGGCGGCGCCGACCAGCCGCACGCGCGTCTCCTGGCGGCGGGCGCCGCGGCCGCCGGCGGCCGCGGGCGGCATGGGGTTCCGGGACGCCTGCATGGACCGCCGTATCGCTCCGACTTCGACCGCTCTGTCAATAGAGTTTCGGACCCCGGGCTACCGCGTACGGCGCCGCGTCAACGCCGGCGAGATTCCGCGCGCGACACGCACGCGAGCCTCGACGACGGCGGGCGCGACGTGCGAAGAAGGCGGGCATGTCGACGTCCCGCCGTCTCCTGGTGGCCATGCTCACCGTCCTCCTCTGCGGCGCCGACGGCTGGACGCTCACGCGCAGCGAGCGCCGTTGTCAGGACGCGCTGGCCGGCGCCGGCCGCCAGCTCCTCACGCGCTCGACGGCGCTGCTCGCCGCCTGCCGGCGCGGCATCGCGCGCGGCAAGCTCCCGCCCGGCACCGACTGCCTCGCCGACGCGACGACCGTCGCCAGGCGCGCCGCGGCCGCCGCCAAGGCGGCGCGTCGCATCCGCCAGGGCTGCCCGACGTCGTCGGCCGCGTCGCTCCGGCCGGGCGGGGACTGCGCGAACGCGCGCACGCCCGACGCGCTCGTCGGCTGCCTGCAAGGCAGCCACGCGGCCGACGCCGAGGCGCTGCTCGCGGTCGCCGACCCGACGACGGGGCCGCTCGCCGACGCCGTCCGTCGCTGTCAGGACGCGGCGTCGTCGGAGACGCGAAGCTTCCTCCTGGCGCGCCTCGGGGCGGTCCAGCAGTGCAAGCGCCATCCGCCGCGCGACCTGGCGCCCGGCGCCGACTGCGTCGACGCGCCCAAGACCGCGTCCCGGATCGCCGACCTGCGCGCGGCCGCGAGTCAGAAGATCGCCGCGCGGTGCAGCGGCGAGGCGCTCGCCGGCGCGAACTTCGGGCCCCCGTGCGCGGCGCCCGCGACCGCCGCGGCGCTCGCCGACTGCCTGCTCGCCGCCGCCGTCGCCGCCGGCGACGACGCGCTCGCCGCGCAGTTCCACGACGGCGCCTTCTGCGGCGACGGCGGCGACGCGGTCGAAAAGCGCATCGACGACCTGCTCGGCCAGATGACGCTCGCCGACAAGATCGTCCAGATGC
>Ga0335069_10001764_pt1 | contig 34264 bp, 33 predicted proteins | sample Lox_Sample_11_FD_206714 | JGI IMG/M metagenome (GOLD analysis project Ga0335069, IMG submission 206714) | Soil microbial communities from Loxahatchee National Wildlife Refuge, Florida, United States - Lox_Sample_1.1 | ecosystem: Environmental > Terrestrial > Soil > Wetlands | place: USA... | reverse complement strand
CTCATCGCCAATTCACCTGTACCCGTTCGGGATTGAACGCGCACCCACTCTTACCGACAGGTGCCACAGTCACAGTCATCAGCACGTCCACCACAGCGCGGAAGCGGTCCGGGGACAGCTGGTGCACCGCGTGCACCCCTCCGGGGTGCCCAGCGGTAGGTCCCGGAACACCCGCACACGTTCCTGATCCTGCTGGCGGCGTTCAAGTTTCGCAATTTTCTCCCCGATAATGTCGCTGCTAATCTTCAGTTGTCGCGCCGTCATCAGGCCCTCGGCACGCTCGACCGCCAGAGCGTCCAACTCCCCATACAGGGCGTTGATTTCAGCGCGGATGGCCTCGGCCTGTTCCTGGTCCTGTATTTCGGCTTTCAATAGGTCCACGGCATCGTCCATGGCCAGCCGCCCCCCAACGATGTCCGACAGCAGCGGTTCCACGTACTCGGCGCGGACGTTGATGCCGTGGCAGCCCTTGCAAATGTAGGTCAGCTGTTTCGTGGTCTTCCCTACGTACGCACCCGAGAGGTACCCGCCGCACTTGCCGCAACCCAGCACACCGGTCAGCAGGTGCTTGCGTACGCTTTTGCGGCCCGGTGCGCGACCGGGGGCGTCCAGCATGGCCTGGGCCGCCCAGAACGTCTGCTCGTCCACCAGCGCGGGCCAATTACCTTTGCCGACAACCGAATCGTGGGTGACCCGGCCGTAGCGCACACCGTAGGTTCGCAGACCCGCGTTGCGGGCTTACGCAGAAACTTCGACACCACGGTCGGCGTCCACGGCCTACCGTTGACGGTCAGCGCGCCGGCCTCGTTAAACAACCGGCACACGTCGCCCAAGCTGGCCCCGGCCAGGACCGCCAGGTACGCCTGTTTCACCAGCGGCGCGGTCGCCGGGTCTGGCTGGCGGGTGTCACCGAGGTACCCGAAAGCCCGCGTCCAGTTCGGCACCCCGCGTTCGGCGAGCTGGCGGGTCGCGCGTAACTGGCGCGCCCGGCGATGCTCACCCTCATGCGCGGCCACGCTGCCTTTAAGCCGGGCCACCAACCGGCCCTGAGCCGTGGACAGGTCCACATCACCGGACACGGTGGCCAGCGCCAGGTGCTTGTCGTCGGCCAGCGCCATGAACGAGTCCAGTTCGATCGGGGAGCGGTGCAGCCGGTCCAAGTCCCACACAACGACCGCACCGAGGCGACCTTCACGCACATCGGCCAGCATTCGCTCGTAGGCGCGTCGGGGTTTTCCGTTGGTCGCGCTGGTGTCGTTGTCCAGGTACTCCACGGGGGTCCAGCCCCTTTCCTGGCACAACGCAAGGCAGTCCTCGCGTTGCCGGGTGACGCCGAGCTGTTCGCCCGACCTGTCTTCGCTGATCCGGAGGTATATGGCCGCGTCAACGCTCAAAAGGGTGCTTCAGAAGTTCACGGTTGCCCGCGGTCGAATTGCGGTGGCGGTGTTTCTATTCGGTGTCGCCCCTGCTGGTTTTGCGGGTGGTCCAGCCGCCGGGTTTGAGGATGCGGTGATGGGGTCCGCAGGCGAAGGTCAGTTGGTTGATGTTGGGTGCTGCGGCAGCTGGCGTGGTCGGTGACATGGTGGACTTCGCAGTAGTAGCTGGCCACCGTGCAACCCGGTGCCGAGCACCCGAGCTCGTTGGCGTACAACATGATGCGCAGGTGTCCGTACTACTTGCGTTTACGCGCATCGCTGATCAAGCCGATGATGACCGGCAAGTCAAACGTACGCCCAGTCGATGGCCCAGTCATGACCAATCGCGATAAGCACCAGGCCTAGGATGAAAACGATATGACCCGGAAGGGGATGGGTCCTCGCCTAAGCGCTTCACCCACACCGAGCCAGCAGCGCCAGCCGAGGCTATCACGAACCACCAAAAGTGGTGTGCCCGAGGAAGCTCAACGAGCTCGTGTCGTCTGCCATGTCTGTTACCGCTCCTTCTCTGAACAGAATTTGTCCCGCCGAACTTGGACGTGACGTGGGTCAACACGTTCTGAGCCGGGCACTGACAAGGCGAAGTAGCCGCTCGTCACGAAGCATTTAGTGACCATCTACTTCTTTTCCCTGGACCCAGCGCCGTTCTTGGGTCGATACTCACAGTAGCCCGGGCTAGCAAAAGGGGTGTATGGCATGAAGAAGCTGGCAGCAGTGCTATCGACAGCCATGGCGATGGCGGTAGCGCAGGTGGCCATAGCACCGATAGCGCATGCCGAGATATGCGCTGGCGCAGACGGACGCCATTTCGCGGCGGGTGGCTGCAGCCACATAGCCGGTGACGTGGCGGTCGGCGCAGCCATAGCGGCGGCTGACCACCCCTACTGGGATGGCCAGGTGCCGTGCTACACGGTTGAGGGTGTGCCATATTACACGCCTGATGGCGACCCCTGCTAATGCGGCCCGTGAGCTAGCCTCCGAGGCGAGCGGCAGGGACGTCCCGTTGAGCTGGGCCGCCGAGCTACTTCCCGCCGACGACCCCACGCGTTGCGTCTGAATGGCCGCCGACACGGCGAGAACACCTGCTGACCTGCGAATTCCGCTCGATGTGCATAACTCTCACATTTCTTGGCGCACAACACAATCCGCTGACGGACGTGTGGTAGAGCGCCAAGGCTTTGCCTTTGTCGAAGATCGCCAATTAATGGTGGGCGTGTTGGGCCAGCCGGATCACATCGCTCATCGGCAAGATGGTTCCCCCGCCGGTTAGTCCCTTGCCGGTGGCGGCTTCGAGCTCTTTGAGGGTGGTCGTCACGATGATCGAGGCGGGCAACCCATTGTGTTGGCCCAATTCTCCTGAGGCCAGTAAGGCTCTGAGCGCGGCGAGCAGCGCGTCGTGGTTGCCCTGGCTGGGCGTGCGGATGTCGCTGTCGATCGCCTGCTGGCTGGGCGCGCCGTCCACGCACGGCGTGTCGTCGAGGGGGTTGCACATGCCCGGCGCGGCCAGCTTTGCCAACACGGCCTCGAGGGTGGCACGGGCCTCGGGGGTGAGCATGCCACGCAGCTCGGACATGCCATCGGGGCCCTGCTTGCCCAACGTCACCCCGCGGCGCCGGGCGCGGCCCTCGTCGCGGTAGGTGCCGTCGGGATTGAGCCGGTCGGCCAGTCCAGCGGCGAGCTCGGCCAACTGTTCGGGGCGAAACTCGGTCGCGTGTTTGGCCAGCTGGGTCTCGGCGTGCTCGCGCGCGGCCACGTCTACCCAGCCGGGTAGCTGGTGGTAGAACTTGCGGATTACCGCAATATGTTCGCCGCCCAGTTTGCCGTCACGCTGGCGTGCGGCGGTGGCCGCTAAGACCGGGGGCAGCGGTTCGCCGGTCACCCCGTGCCGTGGGCCGAGGTCGGCCGCCTCCCGAATGCGCAGCGCTGCTTCCGCACGGCTGGTCAGCGTCCATTCGGCGATCGCGTGAGACGGTTTGCCGCTCACCTCTTCTGGCGTGGCTTGGCGGGCAAGGGAATTGATCAGTCGATGGCCCAGGGGGCTGCGCCGGCGCAGTTTCTCGCAGCGCTCCAATAACACCAGTCGTTCTTCAGTAGTCAACGCCTCGATCAATATCCTGGCAACCAATTGGACTCACACCGCCAAACTATCGCCACCTACCGACTCAAAAACGCGGCTCAGAACCTCAGCGGATATAGCATTCCAGCGCGGCTAATCCGCCACTTCTAGGCCGCACCGAAGACCTGCCGAGCGAGGTCCCGCGTCTTGTCGGTGTGCAGACCTAAACTCGCGGTGCCCTGATAGCGACGTCATTCGAAAGGGGGTCAGCGGCATGCGGTTCCTGCACACCGCCGACTGGCAGCTGGGCATGACCCGGCACTTCCTCGCCGGTGACGCCCAGCCGTGCTATTCGGCGGCGCGCCGCGACGCAGTGGCCGGTCTGGGAGCCTTGGCGGCCGAGGTGGGCGCCGAGTTCGTTGTGGTGGCCGGTGACGTCTTCGAACACAATCAGCTCCCGCCGAAGGTGATCGGGCCGTCGTTAGAAGCCATGCGCACCATCGGAATTCCGGTCTACCTGCTTCCGGGCAACCACGATCCGCTGGACGCCTCAGCGGTGTACACCGGCGCACTGTTCACCGCCGAATGTCCCGAGAACGTCGTCGTGCTCGACCAGGCCGGTGTCCATCCGGTTCGGCCCGGTCTGGAGATCGTCGCGGCGCCATGGCGGTCCAAGGCCCCAACCACCGACCTGGTCGCCCAAGTTCTCCAGACTCTGTCGCCGGCCCCGGTCACCCGAATACTGGTGGCGCACGGCGGCGTCGACGTCCTTGATCCCGATCGCGACAAACCTTCGTTGATCCGCCTCGCCGCTCTCGATGACGCACTGGCCCGCGGCACGCTGCACTATGCGGCGCTGGGGGACAAGCATTCGCTCACCCGGGTCGGCGATAGTGGCCGGGTGTGGTACTCCGGCTCGCCGGAGGTCACCAACTTCGACGACGTCGAAGCAGACCCCGGCCATGTTCTCGTCGTCGACATCGATGAAGGCGACCCGCGCCGCCCGGTGACGGTGGAGTCCCGGCGGGTCGGCCACTGGCGGTTCCGCACCCTGCGTCGCCAGGTGGACACCAGCCGCGACATCGCCGACCTCGACATGAACCTCGACCTGATGACCGAGAAGGACCGCACCGTGGTGCGGTTGGCGCTGACCGGTTCGTTGACGGTCACCGACCGCGCCGCACTGGACGCCTGCCTGGACAAATACGCGCGGCTGTTCGGCTGGCTGGGCCTGTGGGAACGGCACACCGATCTCGCGGTCATTCCCGCCGACGGCGAATTTCGTGATCTCGGTATCGGCGGATTCGCCGCGGCGGCTGTCGATGAGCTGGTGGCAACCGCGCGCGAGGACTCCGAGGCGGCCGCCGACGCACAGGCGGCGCTGGCGCTGCTGCTGCGCCTCGCCGATCGGGGGGCGGCATGAAGTTGCATCGGTTGGTGCTGACGAACTATCGCGGCATCGCGCACCGCGACATCGAGTTCCCCGACCAGGGTGTGGTAGTGGTGTGCGGGGCCAACGAAATCGGCAAGTCATCGATGATCGAAGCCCTGGATTTGCTTTTGGAATCCAGGGACCGCTCGACGAAGAAAGAAGTCAAGCAAGTCAAGCCCACCAATAGTGACGTCGGCTCCGAGGTGACTGCCGAAATAAGCTGTGGGCCATATCGTTTCGTATATCGCAAGCGGTTCCACAAAAAATGCGAGACGGAACTGACGGTACTGACGCCGCGACGGAAACAGCTGACCGGCGATGAAGCGCACGAACGGGTCCGTGCGATGCTGGCCGAGACGGTCGACAACGATCTGTGGCGCGCCCAGCGGGTGCTGCAGGCGGCATCGACCGCCGCGGTGGACCTGTCTGGCTGCGACGCGCTCTCGCGTGCGCTCGACGTCGCAGCCGAGCATTCCGGAAGCGACGTTGCGCTGCTGGGCACCGAGCCGTTACTCATCGAACGGATCGACGCGGAGTATGGGCGCTACTTCACCTCGACCGAACGTCCCACCGGCGAATGGGCCGCCGCTATCTCCCGGCTGGCCGACGCACAGGCGGCGGTCGCCGAATGCGCGGCGGCGGTCGCCGAGGTCGACGATCGGGTGTCTGCGCACGCCCTGCTGACGGAACAGGTGGCAGAGCTGTCCCAGCAGCGGATCGCGGCCGCCCCTCGGCTGTCCGCGGCGCAGGACGCCGCCGACAAGATCGCCGAACTCACCAGCAAGGCGTACGAGGCTAAGCTCGTCGCCGCGGCCGCAGCAGCCACCAGCGCGGCGACGGCGGCCGCCCACAACGCACGCTTGCAGTTGCTCGCCGAAATCGATACTCGCACCACCGCTGTCGCCACCGCGCAGGCCCAAGCGCACGAAGCCGCCCGTGCACAGGCGGCGGCGCGCGCCATCGCCGAAGACGCCGAGGCCGCGGTCCAGCAGGCCACCGACGCCCTTGCAGATCTGCAGCGCCGCGCCGAATCCGCCCGGCGCACCGTCGACCAACTCGCCGGCCGGCAGGAGGCTGACCGGTTGAGCGCCCGGTTGGCCAAGATCGAGGCCGTCGAACGGGAGCGTGTCCGGGTGTGCGATGAGCTCCGCGGGATTACGGTCACCGCGGAATTAATGCGGCGAATCGAGGATGCCACGGCAGCGGTCGATCGCATCGGTGGCCAGTTGGCGTTGACCTCTGCGGCGGTTGAATTCACCGCCGCCGCAGACATCGAACTCGCCGTCGGCGGCCAACACGTCTGGTTGTCGGCAGGTCAAAGCTGGTCTATCACGGCTACCGGCCCCACGACCGTCGAGATTCCCGGTGTGCTGACAACACGGGTCACTCCAGGCGCGACCACGCTCGATATCCAAGCGAAATATGCTGGCGCACAACAAGAACTCGCCGCGGCGTTAGCCGCCGGCGAAGTGGCCGACCTGCCCGCCGCGCGAGCGGCCGACCAGCGTCGGCGCGAATTGCAGGGCAGTCGCGACCAGCTGAGCGCCGCGCTGGCCGGTCTGTGCGGGGACGACGAAATCGACCAGCTGCGCTCGCGGCTGGCGCAATTGCACGCCGATCAGCCCGCCGAACCCGATCTTCTCGTAACTGACATCGCCACCGCCCGCTGCGAACTCGATGCGGTCGAGACGGCCCGCGCAGCCGCGATCACCGAATGCGAGGCTCGGCGGCGGATCGCTGCCACCGCGGCCGCCGAGCTCGCCGAGTTATCCACGCGTGCAACGGTGCTCGAGAACAAGTTGGACACACAGCGGGCCGAGCTGAAGGCGACAGCCGACCGGCTTGCTCAAGAGCGGTCGTCGGTCAGCGATGAGGATCTCGCGACATCAGCCGACACGGCGCTGCGAGCCGCCCGAGCCGCCGAGCGGGAGCTCACCGAACTGACCGACGCGCTGGCAGCGGCGGCGCCAGACGCGGTGGCCGCCGAATTGGCCAATGCAACCGAAGCGGCCGAGTCGCTGGCTGAACGCTACGAAGCTGCGGCGCGCGCTTTGCGTGAGGTCAGTATCGAACTTTCGGTCTTCGGCACCGAGGGGCGCCAGGGCAAGCTTGATGCCGCGGAAACAGAACGCGAGCACGCCGCCAGCGAGCACGCTCGGGTCGGCGGACGGGCCCGCGCCGCACAGCTGCTGCGCTCGGTGATGGCACGCCACCGCGACACCACCCGGCAACGCTATGTCGAGCCCTACCGCACGGAACTACAGCGGCTCGGTCGCCCGGTTTTTGGGCCGACTTTCGAGGTCGACATCGACAGCGACCTGTGTATCCGCAGCCGCACGCTGAACGGCGTTACGGTGCCTTACGAGTCCTTGTCGGGTGGGGCCAAAGAGCAGCTCGGCATCCTGGCGCGGCTGGCCGGCGCCGCGCTGGTCGCCAAGGAGGACACCGTTCCGGTGATGGTCGACGATGCGTTGGGTTTCACCGACCCGGACCGGCTGGCCAAAATGGGGAAGGTCTTCGACGCCGTCGGCGCTCACGGTCAGGTGATCGTCCTGACCTGTAGCCCCGACCGGTACAACGGTGTCAAGGGAGCGCACCGCATCGATCTCAGCGCCTAGCATTCGCGCCTGACCAGCGTCGATACCCGAGGTGCGAAGCTCGATCGGTGCTTGTGTGCCTAGTCTGCAGAATGGGGTCATGGGGGCCCGACACCCATGACGATGACGGAGAAGCGGCGCCGGGCGCAGGAAAAGCTGGCGAAACTGCCTGGTGTGCGCCCGATACGGCGGCCGATTTCGCCGGATAGCGCCGAGGAGTTCGATCTCTACTACGTGCGCGCGGGACGGAAGTCGGCACACCCGCTGGTGATCATCCCCGGAGGTCCGGGCGTGGCGTCGGTGCAGATGTACACAGGGCTGCGACGGCGGGCCGCCGCAGCCGGACTCGACGTCATCATGATCGAGCACCGTGGGGTGGGGATGTCGCGCCATGACGACTCCGGTGCCGACCTGCCCCCCGAAGCGATCACCGTGAACCAGGTTGTCGACGACATCGCTGCGGTACTCGACGATGCTCAGGTGGACTCCGCCGTCATCTATGGTGCGTCGTACGGAACCTACATCACGTCCGGGCTGGGCGTCCGCCATCCCAGTCGGATCCGGGCGATGGTTCTTGACTCGCCGCTGCTGTCGCGGCATGACATCGTGATCGTCCGCCGCGCGATCCGTCGGCTACTGCTCAAGGGCGACAGCGGCGAAACCGCCGCGCTGGCACCCAAAATGCGCAAACTCGTCCATTCCGGAGTCATGACGGGGGCGGCAACTCAGGTCGTCGCAACAGTATACGGTTACGGTGGCGCCGATCTACTGGAGCGACAGCTCGACCTATTGCTGGAGGGACGAAAGCTGATGTGGTGGGCGCTGTCCCGGTTCGCGATGCTGAGCAATCTGCCGTATCGCTACGAAGAAGACCTGGTCAGCCGCATCGCGTTCCGTGAACTCGACTATGCAGCCGAACCCGACGGTCTACCGCTTGACCCGGCCGTGGTAGAACGTGAAGCTCGCACCGAGACAATAAGTTTCGAGGATGAGCCCTATGACCTGGCGGCCGAAATGCCGCACTTCGGCTGGCCCACCGTGGTGGTTTCCGGCGGCCGGGATCTCATTACACCGCCGGCGGTGGCTGAGCGCGTCGTGTCGCTGCTGCCCAATGCGATGCTGCTGAAGCTGCCCAACATGGCGCACAGTGCGTTGGACTTTCGTGAGCCCGCGGCACTCGCCATCGCCCGAGCGGTGTGGCGCGGTGAATTGCACAGCCTCGCCGCGCGTGCGGCGGAGCTGGATACGCTTCCGGCGCGTCCCGAATTGCGCTTGTTGTGGAAGGCGATCGGCGTGGCTGCGGCCGTCGAGGGTGCCCTACCGGTGCCTGCGCTGCTGCGGCGGCGGGTCAGCTCCGCATGAACCCGATGGCGGTATAGTTCAGGTCCGCGAGACCCGGCGCCCCGAAATTGGCCAGCGTGCTGCGCACCGCGACGTCGCCGGGAGATTGGGTCAGCGGCAAGCTGAATCCCTCCGCCCAGATGAGTTTGTCGAGGTCGTTGGCCAGTGCCCGGGCCTTGCCGGGGTCGAGTTCTTCGAGGGTCTGCTCGATTGCGGCGTCGATTTGCGGACTGCCGATCTTGCCGAAATTGCTTTCCCCGTCCGACTTGTAGATCTGGGTCAGCGCGGACAGTGGGAACGCGTCGCCGAGCCAGCCGAATTGGGCGATGTCGAAAGCCCCCACGTTGACGTAGTTGGTGAAAAAGCCACTGCCGGCCCGGGCCACCAATTCGAGCTTGACGCCGATTTGCGCGAGGTTGTGCTGTGCGATCTGCGCGAACTGCCGACTGCCTTGCGCGTCGTAGAACAAGTCGCGGATGACCAGCTGGCGGCCGTCTTTCTCCCGGAACTGGCCGGCCTGCTTCCAGCCCAAAGCGTCCAGTTCTCGTTTGGCCTCGTCCGGGTCGTAGGGAACGACGGCGCTGTTGTCTTGGTATCCCTTCTGCCCGGCGACATAGATGTGGTTGCCCAAGGCCACCGGATCGCTGGTGAGGCCGTATTGGACGACCTTGGCGATGGTGCGCCGGTCGATGACCTTGGATATCGCGATACGTAGCGCTTTGTCCGCCAGGATCGACCCGGGCGCACCGTTGAACGTGAAGTGAGACCACGACGGGGCGGGAGCACGCCGGATCGAGATTCCCTTGGTGCGCTCCGCGATCGTCAGTTGGTCCACCGTGCCGACGCCGGTGGCGTCGATCGTGTTGTTTTGCAGCGCGGGCAGCCGAGCGGCGTCGTCGAGCACCAGGTAGGTGATGCCGTCCAGGCGCGGGCGGGCGCCCCACCATTTAGGATTGCGGCTCAACACAATCCGCTGCGTGGTCCGATCCAGCGAAGTAACGACGAATGGACCGGCCGAGGGGCCGGGTCCTTCCAGTTGACCCTTGTTGAACACCTCTGGCGTGGCCGTCATACTTCTGGGCAGCAGCATCCCGTTGCCGGCGAACATGCCGCGCCACTCGGCGTAGGGCTTGGCGAAGGTCACAACGGCCTGACGGTCGTCGACACCACGAGTCACCGACGCGACGCGGTCGGCACCGCTTGGCCCGGCGATCTCAAAAGTCTTATCGCTGCCGCTCAAAGCGTGGATCTCGCTGGCGATGTCCTGCCAGGTGATCGGTGTGCCGTCGGACCAGACCGCCTTGGGGTTGATCGTGTAGGTAACCACTTGGGGGTCGGTGCCGGTGAGTTCGACGCTGGTGAAGTAGTCGGTGTCCACCGTGGTCGAGCCGTCCGGCCCAATGATGAAGGCGCGGGGCAAGGTTGCCTTCATCATTGCGGCGACCTCTGCCGAGTTGCCGTCGATGTGCAGGATGTTGAAGTTGGGCGGGAAGTCGCTGAGTGCGAGCCGCAGATTGCCGCCCTCTTGCAGCGTGGCGGGATCTTGTGGGTTGATGTCCCTGGTCGTGCCGATCTCAGCGCTGTGTCCGGTTTCCGGGGCGAGGTTGATGGCCGGCGAACACCCGGAGACCACGAGTGCAACGATGAGCAGCGTTGTCGCGAGCCGGCTAGCCACGTTTGCTCGGATCCGGTTGCGGCACCGCGCCCAGGAGTCGGCGGGTGTAATCGTGTTGCGGATTGCTGAAGACCTGTTGGCTGTCGCCCTGCTCGACGATCGTGCCGGCATGCATGACAACCACCTGGTGCGCGAGGTGTTTGACCACGGAGAGATCATGAGAGACAAAAAGATACGACAGACCGAACCGCTCTTGCAGGTCGAGCAGCAGGTTGATGATGCCGGCCTGGATGGAGACGTCGAGAGCGGAGACCGGCTCGTCGAGTGCCAGGATCTTTGGCTGCAACGCCAGCGCCCGGGCAATGCCGATGCGCTGCTTTTGCCCACCGGAGAACTCGGCAGGGTAGCGCGTCGCATCGGCGCGGCGCAATCCCACAATCCCGAGCAGCTCGGCGACCCGCGAGTTGGTCTCAGTCTTGCTGAAGCCGTTGGCCTGCAGGGGCTCTGCGATCAGCTCGTACACGGGCAGCCGCGGGTCCAGGGACGCGACCGGGTCTTGGAATACGACCTGGATGTCGCGCCGTAGCGATCGTCTGCGCGCGCCGCTCAGGGTGGCGACGTCTTCGCCGAGCACCTCGATCGAACCCGATTGCGGCGCAGTGAGTTCCAAGATCTCGTGCAAGGTCGTTGACTTGCCTGAACCGGACTCGCCCACGATCCCCAGCGTGCGGCCCTGCCGCAACTCGAAGGTGACGCCTTCGACCGCACGAACTTCGCCGACCGTGCGGCGCAGCACCACGCCTTTCGTCAGCCGATAAATCTTGGTCAGATCCCGCACCCGCACCACGACCGACGAGTCGCCGGATGGCGCTACCCGAGGTTCGGTGTTGACCCCGTAGATGTCCGCGGCGCTGCGCCCGTTGACTTGGTCGGTGCGGATACAGGCTGCCCGGTGATCCGCGCCGACCAACGCCAATTCGGGTTCCTCCGACCGGCATTCGTCGATGGCCAGCGGGCAACGCGGCGCGAACGGGCATCCGGGCTCCAGGCAGGCCAACGACGGCGGTGCGCCCGGAATGGGCACCAACCGGGTGCCCTGTTCGGCATCCAGCCGCGGAACTGAGCCCAATAGCCCTACCGTGTAGGGCATCTGGCGATCCCGGTAAAGGTCGTGCACAGCGGCAGACTCGACGACCCGCCCGGCGTACATCACCAGCGCCCGGTCGGCGAACTCGGCGACCACGCCGAGGTCATGGGTGATGATGAGTACTCCGGCGCCGGTGATGTCGCGCGCCGTCTTGAGTACCTCGAGGATCTGCGCCTGCACGGTGACATCCAGTGCGGTGGTGGGTTCATCGCAGATCAACAAATCGGGATCGTTGGCGATCGCGATCGCGATGACCACTCGTTGCCGTTCGCCGCCGGACAGCTCATGGGGGAACGCGCGGGCACGTCGCTCTGGTTGCGCAATGCCAACCAGGTCAAGCAGTTCCACCGCGCGTCTACGGGCGGCCTTCTTTCCGGCGTGCGGCTGGTGGACTTGGATGGCTTCGGCGATCTGATCGCCGACGGTGTAGACGGGCGTCAGCGCCGACATCGGATCCTGGAACACCATGCCGACCGTCTTGCCGCGTAGCCGCGACATTGCGTCGTCGCCGAGACCGACCAGTTCGGTGTCGTGTAACCGGACCGAGCCGCGCACGTGCGCGTACTCCGGCAGTAGGCCCACCACCGCCATCGCCGAAACCGACTTGCCCGATCCCGATTCGCCGACCATCGCCACGACTTCCCCAGGGTCGATGCAGTAGCTGATGCCACGGACCGCGGTAACCGCGTCGCCCTCCGCCGGGAAGGTGACCGCAAGGTCGTCGACTTCCAGCAGCGGGCTCACCGAGCGTCGCCTCGCAGCATCGCGCTGCCGGGATCGAGCGCATCGCGCAGGCCATCGCCGGTTAGGTTGGCGCACACCAGAATCAACACCAAGACCCCCGCCGGAAACAAAAACACCCACGGAAAGGTGGTCGCGGACTGGGTGCCGTTGGCAATCAAGGTGCCCAGCGAGACATCTGGCGGCTGAATGCCGAAACCCAGGAAGCTCAGCCCCGTTTCGGCCAATATCGCGGAGGCGACGTTGAGTGCGGCGTCGATGATCAAGATGGAGGCCACGTTGGGAACCACGTGGCGGAGGATGATCCGGCGGCTGGACACACCCATATACCTTGCTGCTCTGATGAATTCGCGTTCCCGCAAACTCATGGTCATACCCCGCACCATGCGCGAGCTCACCATCCAGCCGAATCCGGCGAGTAGCAGAACCAGCGTCAGGATGTTGGCCGAGCTCTTGGTCCGCGGTGACACGATGGCGATGAGGATGAAGCTGGGGACCACCAACAGTAGGTCCACGATCCACATCAGGACCCGGTCGCGCCAACCGCCGAAATATCCTGCGATCGACCCGACCGTTGCCGCAATGCCGGTGGAGATGACCGCCACGCAAACACCTATCAGCATCGACTTCTGCATTCCCCGCAGAATCTGCGCCAACAGGTCTTGGCCCAGTGCGTTGGTGCCGAACCAATGACGGGTGTTCGGCGGCTGCAACAATGCGTTGAAATCCAGGTCGTCGTAGGAATACGGCAGCACCGCGGGCAGCGCGTAACAGCCGACGAACAGCAGCACCAGCAAGGCCAGCGACGCCACCGCCAATCGGTTGCGCGCGAACCTGCGCAGCACCAAGGTGCGCCGGGAGGTGAATCCCGCTACGTCGGCAGCGGGATGCCGGTGGGCGGCATCGATGTCGGCCTCAGAGCTCATGACACCCGGACCCTCGGGTCGAGAGCCGCGTAGAAGACATCGGAGAGCAGGCCGGCCAACAGCACTACCGCGCCGCTGAACAACGTAATCGCCGCAATGATGTTGGTGTCCTGGGCCGTGATACCCTGCACCAGCCATTCACCCATCCCATGCCAGCCGAAGATCTTCTCCACGAACACCGCTCCGGTGACCAGCCCCGCCACCCCGTAGGCGAAGAGGGTCGCCAACGGTATCAGCGCCGTGCGCAGCCCGTGCTTCACCAGCGCACGCCGGCGGGTGAGCCCTTTGGCCCGCGCGGTGCGAATGAAATCCTGGCCCAGCACGTCGAGCATCGCGTTGCGCTGGTATCGGCTGTATCCGGCGGCGGCGATCAGCGCCAGCGTCATCGAGGGCAGGATTAAGTGCCGCAACCGGTCGAGCAACTGGGGGCCGGCCCCAACCACCCCCGGCGACGTCTCTCCGGTGTAGTCGAAGAGGTGGACGCTCAGCGCCCAATTCACCCGCAGGGCGCCCAGGATCAACAGGTTGGCGATGACGAACGACGGGGTGCTGAGCACCAGTAGTGCCAGCATGGTGACGATGCGGTCACTGAGTCGATACTGCCGGATAGCGCCCCATGCCCCGGCCACGATGCCCAGTACGGTCCCCACCACTGAGCCAACGACCAGTAGCCGCAGGGTCACTCCGACGCGGCGCCAGAGTGTGGCGCCGACGGGCTGGCCGGTGATGGTCGTCCCGAAGTCACCACGCACGGCGTGCGAGGCCCAGTGCGCGTAGCGGATCGTTATCGGTTGGTCCAAACCCAGCGCGTGGGCTTTGGCGTCGATGACCGCTTGCGGGGGGCGTGGACTGCGCTGCAGCAGGCTGTCCAGTGGCCGGAAGGCATAAGAGGTGAGGCAATACGTCAAGAAGGATGCCAGCGCCAGCAGAACGACATAGTTGAGCAACCGGCGTGCCAAGAAGCGAATCATCGCCGACCGCACTGCCCGTCTCGCATTGGGACAGGTTAGCGAGCGAGCGGCATAGCGTCGCGCCGATGCCGCCTGGCCTGGTACTTCGCGTTGCGATCCGAATGATTTTCATGGGTGAAATACGCCTAACCGGTTGTTAAAATCCACCGCGGCACCGAGCGGTGCAGCAAATGCGGCGAGTCTTCCCGCCGCGACACCCCGAGGAGGCTTGCGTGACGGTTACCGACGATTACCTGGCCAACAACGCCGAGTATGCGAGCACCTTCAGCGGGCCGCTGCCGCTGCCGCCCAGCAAACACGTGGCAGTCGTCGCGTGCATGGATGCCCGGCTTGACGTCTATCGCATCCTGGGTCTCAACGAGGGAGAAGCGCACGTCATCCGCAACGCCGGGGGCGTCGTCACCGACGATGTCATTCGCTCGCTGGCCATCAGCCAACGGTTGCTGGGAACCCAGGAGATCATCCTGATTCACCACACCGACTGCGGGATGCTCACCTTCACCGACGACGACTTCAAGCGCGCCATCCAGGCCGAGACTGGAGTCAAACCGCCGTGGGCGGCCGAGGCATTCCCGGATCTCGCCGAGGATGTTCGACAGTCGCTGCGCCGGATCGAAAAAAGCCCTTTCGTGACCAAGCACGAGTCGCTGCGCGGCTTCATCTTCGACGTCGCCTCCGGCGAGCTGGAAGAAGTCACGCTTTAGCCCCGTGACGATACAGCCCGCGGAGCGGGGTGTTGAGGAGGCGGGCGATTGCTTTCGCCCGGTGAGCCGACCTTGTAGGTGGCGAGGGCTTTGGCGACCAGCCTGCCATCCGGGTCGACAATCTCCGCCTCGCAGTTCACTAGCGAGCGCCCGCGCCGCAGGACCCGGCCGACGCCGATCAAGTCGGTGGCCCGAGCCGGCGCCAGGAAATCCAGCATGAGCGACACCGTCACGCCCCCGCAGTTCGGGCAGAGCTTGGGCGCCGCACCACGCCGCCGTCATCACCGTGAGATCGGCGAGGGTGGCAATGGCGCCGCCGTGCACCATGTCACCGATGGTCACATTGGAGGGATCCCAGGGCGGCCGCAGCCTGACTTCGTCCGCGTCGAGCCGATCGGCGACGGTGCCGAGCTTGGCGACGAACGGTGACTGGGGGGAGGAACTGCGCGATGACGTCGCGGCCGCTCTGAGTTTCGGGTGCCATCACGCCATGCCTTCGCACCGTTCGCCGGCCGGAAAAAGGGCTGGCGCCGCGCCTGACGCGATGCGTGCGAGGGCGAGCGTTCGCGCCACACAGCGGGACTTGACACCGATGACTGCAGCTGGTGCTATAAATGGCAAAGCGGCTAAATATGGTCAACTCAACCAAGTTTATGCAAGGAAGCCATGACCAGTGATCTGAAGGCGGGCCCGGCGGTCGGCCAATACGAATTGAGCCATCTTCGCTCGCTGGAGGCGGAAGCCATCCACATCATTCGGGAGGTGGCTGCCGAGTTCGAGCGGCCCGTGCTGTTGTTCTCGGGTGGCAAGGATTCCATCGTCATGCTGCACTTGGCGCTCAAGGCTTTTCGGCCCGGACGGTTGCCGTTCCCGGTGATGCATGTCGACACCGGCCATAATTTCGACGAGGTGATCGCGACCCGCGACGAGTTGGTGGCCGAGCACGGGGTGCGCCTGGTGGTGGCCTCGGTGCAGGACGACATCGACGCCGGCCGCGTCATCGAGACCATCCCGTCGCGAAACCCCATCCAGACCGTGACGCTGCTGCGGGCCATTCGGGAGAACAAGTTCGACGCCGCGTTCGGCGGGGCGCGGCGTGACGAAGAGAAGGCGCGTGCCAAGGAGCGGGTGTTCAGCTTTCGCGACGAGTTCGGCCAATGGGACCCCAAGGCGCAACGCCCCGAGTTGTGGAACCTCTACAACGGACGGCACCACAAGGGCGAACACATCCGGGTTTTCCCGCTGTCCAACTGGACCGAGTTCGACATCTGGTCATACATCGGCGCCGAGAGGGTCAAATTGCCCTCGATCTATTTCGCGCATCGCCGCAAGGTCTTTCGCCGCGACGAGATGCTGCTGGCCGTCGACCGGCACATGCACCCGCGCCCCGACGAACCGGTGTTCGAGGCGACGGTGCGTTTCCGCACCGTCGGGGACGTCACCTGTACCGGGTGCGTGGAGTCGTACGCCGCCACCGTGTCGGAGGTCATCGCCGAGACGGCGGTGTCGCGGCTGACCGAACGCGGGGCGACCAGGGCTGACGACCGCATCTCGGAGGCCGGAATGGAAGACCGCAAGCGGCAGGGATATTTCTGATGACAACGTTGTTGAGACTGGCCACTGCAGGTTCCGTCGACGACGGCAAGTCCACCTTGATCGGCCGTCTGCTCTATGACTCCAAGGCCGTGATGGAAGACCAGTGGGCGGCGGTGGAGCGCACGTCCAAGGAGCGCGGCCACGACTACACCGACCTGGCGCTGGTGACCGATGGCCTGCGCGCCGAACGCGAGCAGGGCATCACCATCGACGTCGCCTACCGCTACTTCGCCACTCCCAAGCGGAAATTCATCATCGCCGACACCCCGGGACACATCCAGTACACCCGCAACATGGTGACCGGTACATCGACCGCCCAACTGGTGATCGTGCTGGTCGACGCCCGGCACGGCCTGCTGGAGCAATCGCGCCGGCACGCCTTCCTGGCGTCGCTGCTGGGCGTCCAGCACATTGTGCTCGCCGTCAACAAGATGGACCTGATCGGCTGGGACCGAAGCAAATTCGAAGCGATACGGGACGAATTCCACGCCTTCGCCGCGCGCTTAGATGTGCACGACGTGGCCACCATCCCGATTTCTGCGCTGCACGGCGACAACGTGGTGACCAAGTCGGCCCACACGGCCTGGTATGACGGCCCGGCGCTGCTGTCACACCTTGAGGAGGTGTACATCGCCGGTGACCGCAACATGGTCGATGTGCGGTTTCCGGTCCAGTACGTCATCCGGCCCCACACCCGTGAACACCAAGACCACCGCAGCTACGCCGGCACCGTGGCCAGTGGGGTGATGCGTCCGGGAGACGAAGTCGTTGTGCTGCCGGTCGGCAAGGTCACCCGCATCACCGCCATCGACGGACCGAACGGTCCGGTCGACGAAGCGTTTCCGCCCATGGCCGTGTCGGTCGGCCTTGCCGACCAGATCGACATTTCGCGCGGCGACCTTATCGCCCGCACCAACAACCAGCCCCGGGTCGCCCAGGAGTTCGACGCGACCGTGTGCTGGATGGCCGACGACGCGACGCTAGAGCCCGGCCGTGACTACGTCATCAAGCACACCACCCGAACCACGCGCGCAAGGGTGACCGCGCTCGACTACCGACTCGACGTCAATACCCTGCACCGCGACAAGACAGCAACGGCATTGCAACTCAACGAACTTGGCCGCATCTCGCTCCGCACCCAAGTGCCCTTGCTGCTCGACGAGTACACCCGCAACTCCAGCACCGGCTCGTTCATCCTCGTCGATCCCCACACCAACGGTACCGTCGCGGCAGGCATGGTGTTGCGCGACGTCTCGGCGCAGGCAGCCAGCCCGAACACGGTGCGCCACAAAGCATCCGCTATTGCCGAAGCCCGGCCCCGGGGCAAGACGGTGTGGTTCACCGGCTTGTCCGGTTCCGGCAAGTCGTCGGTGGCCGTGCTGGTCCAGCAGAAGCTCCTCCAAAACGGCACTCCCGCTTATGTTCTCGACGGCGACAACCTCCGGCAGGGCCTGAACGCCGACTTGGGCTTTTCCATGGCCGACCGCGCGGAGAACCTGCGCCGGCTGGCGCATGTCGCGGCCCTGCTCGCCGACTGCGGCAACGTCGTACTGGTACCGGCGATCAGCCCCCTGGCCGAGCAACGGGAACTGGCTCGTAAAGTGCACGCCGATGCCGGCTTCGACTTCGTTGAGGTGTTCTGCGACACCCCAATCGAGGATTGCGAGCAACGCGACCCCAAGGGTCTGTATGCCAAAGCGCGGGCGGGGGAGATCAGGCAGTTCACCGGTATCGACAGCCCGTATCAGCCGCCGGCCCGTCCCGACCTGCGGCTCACCCCGGACCTGACCCTCGAGGAGCAGGCGCAGAGCGTCATCGACCTGCTTGGGTCGCGGGCCTAGCGCACCATACCCAGCCAGGTGCGGCTGATTTCCCGGGCCGAGTGGCACAATCCTCAGAGTGCGCATGTCAGCGAAGGCGGAGTACGCGGTGCGGGCCATGATCGAGCTCGCCACGGTCCCCGCCGGGACCCTGGTCAGGACCGACGACTTGGCCCACGCCCAAGGCATACCGCCGCAATTTCTCGTCGACATTCTCACCAACCTGCGCACCGACCGGCTGGTGCGCAGCCACCGCGGCCGTGAAGGCGGCTATGAGCTGGCCCGTCCTGGAAATGAGATCAGCATCGCCGACGTGCTCCGGTGTATCGACGGACCGCTGGCCAGTGTCCGCGACATTGGTCTGGGCGACTTGCCATATTCGGGGCCAACCGCGGCGCTGACCGACGTCTGGAGAGCGTTGCGCGCCAGCATGCGGTCGGTGCTCGAAGAAACGACGCTGGCGGATGTCGCCAGCGGCGCGTTGCCCAAGCATGTCGCGGAACTGGCCGACGACTACCGGTTGCAGGAAAGCGTGCGGCATGGCAAGCCCCACTCCGGCGCCTAGGCCCCCGAGCCATAGGGCCGAGTCAGGATCTCCATGGCATGCCCCGAAGGATCCAGGAAGTACACGCCGCGCCCGCCGTGATTGTGGTTGATCTCGCCCGGCCGTTGTTGACGCGGGTCTGCCCAGTGCGGCAAACCACGTGATGTGATCTTGCCGTAGATGGCGTCGAAGTCGTCGTCGGAAACCAGGAATGCGTAGTGCTGTCGTCGGATGTCCTCACCCTCGGGGACGTCCGCATAATCGAGATTGGCGCCGTGCTCGAGTTCGACAACCATGAAGTGGCCGAACGGCTTTGGGCTGGGCAGGCCGAAGAGCTCGGTGAGGAATTCCGCGGACTCGCGTTTGTCGCGTGAGGCGACGATGGTGTGATTGAAACTGACGGTCATAGTGCTTTCCAGTCAACCATTCGCGACACCACGCGCCAAGTGTCGCCGGCCTACCTGGGCGCCGTCAGCTCCAAGGCGATGTTGTCGGGGTCGCGGAACTCAAGGATGTATGACGGCCCGATGTCCTTGACCGGCCCGTGCGCCACCCCGAGCTTGTCGAGATGTGCTGCAGCGGAGTCTAATTCGGCCTTGCTGGCGACGCGGAACGCGATGTGGTCGAGTCCGACGCGGTCCTCGTCGAAGCGGTCGGTGGCGACCGGCCGCAACCCGAGCAGCGTGCCGCCGAGGTCGTAGACGACGCCGCCGAACAGGAAGCTCAACTGGTTGCGCGTTGCTTCGTCGGCGTTCTCGGGAACCCCCAGCAACACCGGCCACCCGAACACGCTTTCGTAGAACCGGCGGGAGCGCTCGATATCGGTGACCGTGAGACGGACGTGTGCGATGGAAGTACTGGTGAGGCCCACCCGCTCCATGCTTCCACTCCAGAGCGTCATGTTGAAGGCATGCCAGAATCGCCGTCGTGCAGATAGCCATGACCATGCCGGTGATGGAGCCGGACTTGGATGCCAAGGTGCTGGAACACTGGGCGCGCGCCATTGACGAGGGCCCGTTCTCGTCGCTGTGCTGGGGTGAGCGCATCGCTTTCGAAAATCCGGACAACTTGACGCTGCTGGGCGCGCTGGCCGCCTGGACCCGTCGAGTCCGGCTGCTGACGACCGTGATCGTCCCGCAACTGCATCACCCGGTCATGCTGGCCAAGGCCCTGGCCACCGGGGACATGCTGTGCGGGGGGCGGCTGACCGTGGGCATCGGCGTGGGCGGCCGGCACGAGGACTACCATGCCGTGGGCGCCGACCCGGCGACGCAGACCAGCCGCGGCCTGGCCGAGCGCGTGGCGGTGATGAAACGGGTGTGGGCCGGGGAGAAGCTCACCGACTCGGTGCTGCCGGTCGGGCCGGCGCCAGTTCAGCCGGGCGGTCCACCGCTGTTCGTGGGCAGTATCGGGCCCAGGTCCGTGCGCAGCGCTGCCGCCTGGGCCGACGGGTTGGCGGGCACCACCTTGGACCTCGACGTGGCCAAGCAAAACGAGTTGTTCGACGTGGCGCGCCAAGCGTGGGCGCAAGCGGGAAAGCCGAAACCCCACCTGGTGACGTCGTTTTGGTTCGCGTTCGGCTCGCCGGAGCAGGCCCGCGGGCAGGTGCACCGTCATCTGCGGCGCTACATGAATTGGATACCGGCGGAATACGTCGACGCCATGGCCCCGATGACGGGCTGGGCCGGCAGCGAAGAGGAGCTCGTCGCGGTGCTGCGGCAATTTGAGGGAATCGGTACCGACGAGGTGCAGCTCATCCCGACCAGCTCGGACGTCGACCAGCTCCGGCGGGCATCCGACGTGGTTGGGCGGCTTTAGCTCACGAGGCGCGCTCGTTGACGGAAGCGGGCGCGGGCGGCTGCCCCTTCCGCAGGGTTGCCAACAGCTCGCGGTAGGGCCCGACCAGGTATACGGTGTCGCCGGCCCGAAGCCAGGCATCCCGGCGCGGGTGCAGCTCGACGGGGGCGTCGTGACGGGTGATCGCGATGACCCGGGTCTGGGTGGACAGCTCGAACATCCGCAGCCCATCGAGTTCGCTGCCGGCGGCCACGTGCATGGCGCCGACCATGAAGGAGCGCTGTCCGACCGAGAACGTCCCCAGCACCTGCAGGCCCATCGCGGCACCGATGAACCAGGGTGCGGCCAGGTCGACGGTTGACCGAACGTCGTCGAAACCGAAACGCTGTGCCACCGCGCCGCCCAGCGACCGGTCATATATCCGCAGCACTATCGGCACATCGGGCCGATTGACGTGTGGCATCACCCGGGGACCCAACATCTCGCGCAGCACGATCCCGGTCTCGATGTTGACCATGTCGTCCTGGGTCAGCACCGCCACCGCACGGGCGTGATCGACGCGCGCCGCCTCCAGCGTCTGGCGCAGCGTGGCGTCGCCGAAAATCACCGGCACGTCGAGTTCCTCCGCCGAGGACAGGTAGCGGTTGTTTTCATCGAGCTCGATGACTGCGACGTCGTAGCCGCCCGCCGTTAAATCGCTGACCACGCGGCTGCCGAACGAACCCAGCCCGACGACGATGATGTGGTTGCGAAGATGGCGTGCCCGCCGGACCCCGGCCGACTGGAGGAAGCGACGCGACAGCAGCAGATCGGCGATGAAGGCGACGAGCAGCGCGGTAATCGTGACGCCGGCGAACATCAACCCGACGGCGAATACGCGTAGCCAGGCGGCTTGTTGCGCGAAGCTGAATTCGCCGTAGCCCACCGTGGTGATGGTCTCGGAGGTGAAGTAGAAGGCGTCGAGCCAGGACAGCCGGGGATTTTTGTAGGAGAAGCGCACCACGACCGTCGCCCCGAGCAGCAGGATGAGCGCGACGATCAATGCGGGGAAAAGCATCGGGTTCACGTCGTCGCGCATTGCGCGGGCGGCGTCCGATATCCGCCGCAGCCAGGGTTGGCGGGAGCGTTTCGCGGTCGATCGGGGGACCTTGATGCCGCGGGCGGCTAGTTCGTCTGCGGTGCCGATCATGGCGGTCCAGTCGCCAGCGTGCACCTGATGATCTCGGCCGGGACACTCCACCACATCGCCGGGGGTCGGGGAGTTCTTGCCACAGATCACGGCTACCGGTGCCAGGTCGCCGTAGATCTCGCGAAGGGTGGCGTCGCGCGGTGCCTCGGCGCCGGACACGAAGAATTCGATACCGGCCGCCTCGACCGGGTGTGTGTTGCGCTCGAGACACGCCTCGACGACGGATGGCGCCGCCAGGTCGGCGACATCGAGAATCGCGCCGGGACCGTTGTCGGCGGCCACCGCTCCACGCAGCACATCGTTGGCAAGACGCGCAACCACACGCACGTTGGGATTCTTTTTCCTTGCAATTAAAGCGATTTCGAGATTTTTGGCATCGTCATGCCCTGCGCACACGACCGCACTCGCCCGGGCGAGATCGGCGCTGGCGAGCTCGTCGCTGGCGAGCTTGGTGATGGTGGCGCCGGCGCGGTTCAGCTCGTCGGCGATCGTCGTCGCCAGTGCGTCGTCGCCGCTGACGATGATGTGGCGACGCATGGTCACGCAGTTTTCGCCGCGACGCCGTCGGGGACACGGCATCGGTCGTTCCGCCGTGGTGAGTCGTCAGGCATAAGTCCCACCTCCACTGGCATTGGCGTTTGTTCGTTGCTATGACTATCGGGCACGTTCCCAATTCATGCCACCGCGACACCTTCGCCGGGGTAGGACGGAACCGTATCGCAATGTGGGTCGTGATACTGGTGAGGTGCCTTTCATTGAATGCATCGCGTCCCGCGAGATCTATCGGAGCGCATGGATGGTGCTCCGAGAAGACGAGATCCGTCGCCCGGACGGTAGCCCGGGCATCTACGGCGTGGTGGACAAACCGCACTACGCGCTGGTGATGCCCTTCGACGGGGAGCGTTTCCGGTTGGTGGAGCAGTTCCGGTATCCGCTCGGGGCGCGGCGGTGGGAGTTTCCGCAAGGCACGGCTCCCGGTCTGACGGAGACCGAGCCGGTCGAATTGGCCCGGCGTGAACTGCGCGAGGAAACCGGTTTAAGCGCGACGTCGTTTGAAGTGCTCGGCCAGCTTGACGTCGCTCCTGGAATGACCAGTCAGCGTGGGTGGGTGTTCTTGGCAACCGGAATCGACGAGGGGGACCCGGACCTCGAGCCCGAAGAACAGGATCTGCGCAGCGCATGGTTCTCGCGGGAAGATGTCGAGCAGATGATCCGTTCGGGAGTGATCGCCGACGCGCAGTCGATCGCCGCCTACAGTTTGTTCCTGCTGGCGAGATGCTGATGCGGGGACCCGCCGGGGTCCCCGCATCGTGGTGGTCGTCGTCAGCTCGAGGTGACGTATTGCGGGCAGTAGGCCGAAGCGGCATCGACGGCAAATGTCTTGGAGCCCTTGGCGCTTAGCCCGGTCGCCTGGGCCACTGCGTTGATGACCTCTTGGCTCGAGTGGCCCGCGTCGAGCGCTTTGCACACAGCGTGCGCATCCTTGACGGCGACCGTCGCGCTCGGCGGGGTGATCCCGTCGGCGGCCAGCTGGGCGAGGAACGCGTCATCGACTGAGCTGGCGCCTGCGGTGCCGGCCAAGCCCAGCGCGGCGAAGCCGAGAGCGGCCGCAGTCAGGGTGGTGCCGGCGACGGAGGCGGTGAAACGGCGAGTGAACATCGGGGTCTCCTTGTGCTGATCTGGGGTTTTGGGTGGCGCGGTTTGCGTTGACAACAGAATCAGCACGGGAGCTTTACGGTTTATCAATAAATTCTTGGCGAAAACTCAGCAGCGGTGCGCTGCGTGAGCGTGATCGTGGCAGCGCCGATATCGCGTCGCGTCATTCAGCCTCGACCATTGACAATGATGTGTCAGCCAGCGGGGCTTCGTGCGGTTGCGATGCTCGGTGCCGTCGCAGTCGCGGTCGTAGGCGCACCAGCTATACCGGCACACGGGATGCCACCGTCGTGGAATGGGCAGTACTCGCTGGTGCGCTACGCCGCTGACAAGTCCGGCACCAGCATGGCCGCCGGTCAAGTCGAACCGACCTTTCGTGCCGACTACGTTTTCGTCACGGCGTGCTCGTCAGGCACCTGCGTGGCCACTGCCACCAACGGCCCAACTCCCAAGAACCCGACGTTGCCGCAGCCGTCGCACTACACCTGGGACGGCGGCAGGTGGTTGGAGCGCTTCGATTTTCAGTGGGATTGCTACCTGGGTGAAGGCGTTCCCAAGGCGTGGGCGCCGGCACGGTCGTGGGCGTTCTACACCCCGCAGGCGGACGGATCGTTGCGCGGCGCCTGGCACACCGATATCGCTAGCGGGCCTTGCAAAGGAACCGTCGGAATGCCGGTGGCCGCGTTTCCCGCCCAGTCCGGATGAGGGTAATCCTCTTGTCGCACAACATTTTTCACTGTTGCGGCGCAGAGGCGATGGAGTCGATGTAATAGATCTCGCGGCCCGTCGGGTATCCACCACCATTGGTGGCGATATGAACGTGGTCGTAGTGGTTGGCCGTTTCGTTGCCGAGGTCGGCCGTCCAACTTCCGCCACCGACGCCGGGGTAGATCTTTTGGCGCCAGATCACGTGGTTGATGCCCCATCGCTTCGCATTGGCCAAGGCGTAGCCCGCGATTTGGTTGCCGAGCTCGATGCCTTCGGGGCTGTCATGGTTGGGGATCATCACGTCGATCGCCAACCCGTTGGGATGCCAGGGCAGGGGATCCTCCCGGTACCCGTAGATGGTCTTGATCTGAGGAAATAGCACGCTGATGGCACGGGCCGCCCAGATGGTCTTGACCTGCAGCCGGTCCTCTGACGCGACACCACGCGGCAGCGCGACATGGAACGGCTGCGCGGCGGCGGGCGCGTTTGCCGTCAACGATTCGATCTCCGCGGGGCTGGCGGTGCGCGGAGTGGTGGTTGGTACGGATGCCGCGTTTGCCGGGGCGGGGGCGGGGACCGCTGCCGGGATGGTCTGAACTCTGCTCGGAGGGGCTGTGATTTGGGCGTAGACCATGCCGGCAGACAACAGGAGCGAGGCCACGATCGCCAGCCAGCGACCCCGCCCGTTGGCTAACACCTTCATCCCCACGAGCAGCAGCTTAACGTCGTATGCGGCGCATGTGGCTATCTTCGCAATCTTCTGTGCCCTGGGCAGCGGAGTCCTCGCCTGGCCGCGCTCCTAGCTTGTGGCCCCCAGGTATGCGTCGGCCCAGGCGCCGATGATGCGCCCCGCTCGGTGAGCTTGGCCGCGAGCGGCGAGAAAGTGATCGGAACCCTCGAGCGAGACGAAGCTGCGTGGGTGACGGGCCACGCGGAAGATCTCGCTGGCGTTCTCGATGCCGACCGTGTTATCGGTGGGCGAGTGCAGGATGAGCAGCGGCAGGCGCAAGCTTCTGATCTTGTCGTGCAGGTGGGCCGCGCGGACATCCTCGACGAATGCTCGCTTGAGCGTCAGGGTGCGCCCGCCGGCCATCCACTCGGCGCTGCCCTCGGCCAAGACGCGATCGACGACGGCGTCGTAATGCTTCTCGACGTGGCTCGGGTCGACGGGCGCGGCGACGGTGACCACCGCCCGCACGCCCGGCGACTCTCGGGCCGCGGCGAGTACGGCCGCGCCGCCCCACGAGTGCCCGACCAGAATGTCGGCCGGCATCCCACTGGTTTTCATGAATTCACATGCCTTAACGATGTCGTCGACCTTGACCGTGAACGATCCGTCGCCCCAGTCGCCCTCCGATCCGCCGAGGCCTAGCGCGTCGAAGCGCAGCATGCCGACACCGTCGGTGGCGAGTTGCTTGCAAATCCTTGCGGCGGCCGGCGAGTCCTTGCCCAGGGTGAAGCCGTGCGCAAACACGCCCCAGCCGCGCACCGCCCCGTCCGGCACCTCGATGACCCCGGCCAAATTCGCGCCCGTGGAGCTTTGGAATGTGACGCGCTCGCCCATGGTGGAGATCTAACCCGCCCCGGGGATACCCGTCCATCCCGGCAAGCCCCGGAGCCTGAAGTGCGCTGACCTGCGCCGACAGCGCGGGCGCACGCCCAATTACCTGCGAAAATGTTGTGGCCCCGGCAGGATCCGAACCTTCAGGATGAGTTTGCCGGTTTCAGCAGGTCAGGGATGGCTCAGGCGGGCGATGGAGTCCAAATCGCTTGATAAAGAAGGGCTTAGGCTTGAATATCTGAGTCCGTTTCCGGCTAACTCGGGCCGGATTAGATTAGCTGAGACTGGCGTTGGCATCCGACTTCTAGGCTTAGAGCAAACGGGCCTGGTGACGGGCCTCCCTGGCAGGAAAACAAAACCGGACAGATTGGATTTGTGGTTGTGACAGCCAAGAAAGGGCACCGGCGATGGGGATACATCGTGCAACTGCCCAACAAATCGAAACGCTTCGAGGCCAGTTTCATCGGGCCGGATCGAGTACGGCACTACGCGCCCACCACCTTCACGCTTCGGGACAGCGCCGAAGGCTGGCTCGCCAACGAACGGGCTTTCATCGAACGCTGCGCCATGACCGGCGAGGCGTGGGCAACGCCGAAACAGAGAGTGGCTCAGGCGACGGCCCAATCGATCACGCTTTCGGAATACTCGCGGGTCTGGATCGAACACAGAAACGTCAAAGAAAGCGCACGGAAAGGCTATGAATCGCTTCGTGACGGCGTTATCTGTCCCGGCGTGGGAGACATGCCGCTGCGCTCGTTGACATCGGACACGATTCGGGCCTGATATTCCGGTTTGGGATCGGCGACGCCACGACGGCGCGCCCACGCTTACGGATTGCTGCACGCCATCCTCGCGACGGCGGTCCAAAACGATCTGATCGCCAAAAACCCGTGCCAGATCAAACGAGCCATGAACACGAACCGGAAACGGGAACCGATCATCCTCGATGTTGACGAAATCGGGAAGCTGGCCGATGCCATCGGGGATCGCTGGCGCGCCCTGGTGCTGCTGAGCGCCTAGTGCGGATTGCGCTGGGGCGAAGTCACCGAACTGCGACGGTCTGACATCGGATCGGGATGCGAAACGGTGAGCATCACGCGCGGCGTCACGCACCGAAGCGGCACTTGCACGGTCGGCAGCACCAAATCGGACGCGAACCGAACCGTCGTGATCCCGCCGCACATCAGGGCCGACGTGAAGGCGCATCTGGACACCTGGACCGGGCCCGAATCGGATGCGTTGCTGTTCGCTCCGGTTCGCGGTGGCTGCCATCTCAACGATAAGAGCTTCGCAGGCTCGTATCTGAAGCCCGCGCTGAAATCGATTGGGGAGGGAATCGGTTAGGCATCATGACCTTCGGCACTTCGCGGGCACCATGATGGCGCGGGTGCGGCTCGATATCGGAAACGATGGCACGGCTGGGACATTCGACCAGCAAGGCATCCCTGATGTATCAGGCTGCGGTGAGCGAGCGGCAAGCCGTGATCGCAGAAGCGTTGAGCGCATTGGCAACCGGCAAGCTGGCGCAATGAGCGCCACTGGACACGATGAATCCTCTGCGCGGGCTAGACGACGTGTTGACGAGCTTGCTCACCGTTTAGATGAAATCCACGCTGGCCTCAGAAGCGCAGCGCAAGACATCGCGCGTGCGAAATCGAACGAACGCGAGGCCAAAGAGAGCGCCAGGAAGGCCTACATTCGTGCGGCAGAGCAGAGCAGAGCAGAGCACATCAAAGCCGCTAGCACTCACCGAGAGCAGTGGGGACAGATTGAGCCGCCGTAAGCGTGCGACACCGGCAGGTCTGAATCCTGCCGGATTGAGCGCATATCCGCAGGTCGGAGCGTTAGTGCCGGGATTCTGTCAGATGGCTGTCGGATGCCTGCCCACCGCTTGATATGAAATACATTGTCTCACAACGAGTGTCACTATCTGCCTCGCCTAGGCGCGTGAAACTAAGCTGATTAACGCCAACACCGCCATCTGGTGAACCACGCCAGGTGACCGAATCAGCGTCCCGCTGTCAGCTTTTCGCCGCGCTCGGGGCCGCCCATACGATCACACCGATGAGCGCAAGTGGAGAAGACCCCCACCCCGACGTCGCTGTGGGTTTGGCGGCGTGTGTCGGTGGTCGGACCCGCTCTACGCGCCGGGCGCAGCGGGCGCAGCGGGCGCAGCGGGCGCGCCGGGCGCAGCGGGCGCAGCCGCATTTCCATACAAGCAATCATGAAGTTCCTGACTACCTGGGGCGAAGTCGAATCCGCAGTTGCACTCATGAGCGTCCCTTGGGGGAAGCGCATTGCAATAGGGGGTACCAGCCGAGGCCGATGGTGCGGTCCACATAACACCGGCGGCCAAGGCTGCCGCTGCAGCACCGACCGTGGCCATCAATACTCTCGTCTTCATGTTGGGATTCCTTTTCTTTGGAAGACGACGGCGCTCTGCCGCCGCTGGTTACAGCGGTGACAGCATTAGTAGCAGTGCGCTAGCCGAATAGTATGGTTTTTCAAGGAGAAAGAATTACTGCCGGTATGTTGCATCGCCTGCTTTCCAGGTAGGTGACCGGCGCGGCCTCGTTTTCAGTAGTCGGCGCGGTCACCTGGCTGCCTTCCGAAGGGCCGTTTTCCTGGGGTTGGCTCCCTTCCGAAGGAGCCTGCGCCAGCAAACACCCCTGACGGTATGGGCATCCGACCGGGATCAGACACAATCGGCATGATAACCTGTTTCCTCAGGTCAAAAGGGTGGCCCCGGCAGGATTCGAACCTGGCGCGCTGCTCGGGACCGATTTAACCGCTGACCCATAAAAGCCTTTGGGGCAGTTGGGTTCTACGCTCTCCCGCTGTCGGATGCCTAACGGCTTTTCAGTCGAGGTGCCTGTAGTTCGGCCGCGTCAAAGCTACTCGTCGGTTTGCATCTTTGACGCGTCGCGGAGGTGCGCGGCGAGAAAGTCGTCAACGATGCGTACGCAATCTTCTTCCGTCATGTCGCGTGCTCCCGTTATCCACGCAAACGCTATGGGACCGACCAACTGACAAAACGCCAGTTCGGGGTCGAAGTCGTCAAGTTTGTCGCGAGCTTCGCTGCCCTGCAGGAGGGCGTCGAACGGCTCGCGGTAACTGTCGAGTACATGGGCGCGGAGGGTGCTGGTGGTGCCGTGGTCTTCACTTCGGCCCCCGGCTGTGTTAGCAATGCGGCCTAGGCCTATCCAGGCCAACATGGTTGTTTGCAGAGGCGCGTTGGCGTACAGGGTTGCTCTGCTGGTAAGCAGTTCGATCAGTTGCTCCCGGAGCGTGCCGGTGTCGGGTGGGGGCAATGTGGTTTGCGGGAGCAACCGTTCGAAGGTCGCGGCAAGTAGCTGCGACGAGCTGCCGAAATGGCGGTAGAGCGTCGTACGAGCTACCCGCGAGGCTTTGGTGACCGCATCGATGGTGACGGCCTCGACCCCACCCGTGCGCAACAAGCTTTCCGCCGCGTCCAGGAGCCGGTTGCGTGACCGAATCCGGCGTGGATCGACGTCATCAAAGTCATGGTCGGTTGGAGGGAACTGCAATAGCTGGCTTTTCATGACCTTTCTTCCGTGCGAAGGTGCATCAATGTGCACTTGTGGTGTCAACTGTTCTCTCTGACCCACGCGTTCGTGAAATCTGTTCTGGAGGCGAGCATTTCCGTCAGCTCACTGCTGAGGAATTTCTCGACCTTGCGGCCCACCAATGGGACTCGCACTTCGATGGTGATCTGGGATTTCAACTGCGCGCCCTGCCCGTCGGGGTTGGGAGCTAACACCCCGGTGCCCGACAAACTGATTGGTGCGCCCGGCACGGTTCCGACGATGGCACCGGTGGCATGGCCATTGGTGATCGGGGCCCAGCTCTCCTGGCGCTTGATCTGCACCTGACCCTTGTGCAACTGGGCGACAATTCCGGGCAATTGGTCACGCCTGACACTCTGGGTGGACGATACCTCGATGGCACCGTCAGGCCCGACCCGGATCGAATCCAGCGAAGCGTCATCGACGTCTCCTTTGACGAGCCAGGCCAGCCAGAACGACTCCTGTCCGAAGGCCCGATGTACCTGTTCGACGTCTTCCTGGTATTCGGCCACCAATTCAAATGAATGTGGCATTGCAGTCAGTCCTTTCAATCGTGTATTGATTCCTATTCACTTTGCGTTCTTGAACTCTCGCTCGCTGCGGCCACCAGCTGGCTTCGCGCAGGAGTGTGGCGATGGCGGGTACGGTGAGGGTGCGCACCAGGAAGGTGTCCAGCAGCAGGCCGGAACCGATGATGAAGCCTGCTTGCACCATGCTGTTCACGGAGCCGACCATCAGCCCAAACATGCTCGCGGCGAAGATGACTCCGGCGCAGGTGATGACCGAGCCGGTGCTGGCGACGGTGCGCAGCACGCCGACGCGCACGTTGCGGCCGCACTCTTCGCGTAGCCGCGACACGAGCAGCATGTTGTAGTCGGCCCCCACGGCGACAAGGATAATGAATGCGAGAAGTGGTACGGGCCAGGCGATCTGCTGGCCAAGGCCGTACTGAAAAACTAACACGCCGATGCCCATTGCGGCCGCGTAGTTCAGCACAACGGTGCCCAGCAGGTAGAGCGGAGCCAACAAAGCGCGCAGCAAGGCCAGCAGGATGATTCCCACGATGAGGAGGGTAGTGGTGGCCAGCTGCGCAAAGTCGGCCCTGTAAAGCTGTTTGATGTCGGCGTTGACCGAGGGAAATCCGGCCATCGATACCTTGGCGTCGGCCAGCGATGTGTTGGGCCGTGCCTCGTTGGCGACGACGGTGACCTTGTCGGCAAGCGCCATGGCCTCACCGGAGTAGGGGTTGTAGCTCGAATCGATCGCGAATCGTGCTGTCTTGCCGTCGGCCGAGATGAAGTGCTTTGCCAACTCGGTGAATGGACGGGACCGGATAGCTTCATCGGGTAGGTAGAACCCGCTCGCGGAGTCAGACGTGGCGCTGCGGGCGGAGTTTTGCAATTGGGTGGCGACTTGGCTCATACCGCTGAGCATGTCGATGTTGCTGTCGGCGAGGGCATGCACACCAGTGGCGAGTGCTTGGGCGCCGGAGGCAAGTTGGCTGACCCCGTCTTGGAGCTGGCGGACTTTGCCCGTTAGATCGGCCGGGTTGCCCAGTGCGCCGAACGCACCGTCGAGCGAGGCCAAGGCGGCCTGCGTATTGGTGATGACGCCAGCAACTGTCGCGTTGCTGTTGGGTTTGTAGCTGTCGCCGAGGCCGGCGATCTGCTCGAAGAAGCCGCTGCTGCGCAGGGTGGCCAGGACTTTTACCTGGTCACGGACCTGGGCACATTCCGGTGTCGTTGCGCACCACGGGGCGTTGTTAAGGGCGCTGGCGAGGGATTCGACGGTGGCGATGGCGGTTTCGGCTTGTTCGGCCATAGCCCTCAGCCCTGGCCCGGTTCGGAGCGCTTGGTCGGCGGCGGGCGCGGCGGCTGCGAGCTGGGCAAGTTGCGGCCGGAACTGGCCGACCTGAGCTTGGGCGGACTCGCCTTGGCCCACGATACCGGTCAGGGGCGTCAGCGCGGTACGTAACGTCGTGTCGAGTTGGGTGAGCCCGCCGGCGAGTTGGTCGGCGCCTGCGGTGAGTCTGGCCAGGTCACCCCTTCTGGAGTTGCCGTCGGCGACGGCCTGCGCCATCTTGTCGCCGATTTGACCATTCTGCCAGGATAATTCGCTTTGTTCCAACCGTGCGCCGGTGGGTCGGGTCACTCCGGCGACTTTGGTGACGCCGGGGATTTGGGCGACGCGAGAGGCCATTTGGTCAAGGTCGGCCAGCCCTTTGGCGGTGCGCAGGTCGACGGGCGATTCAATGACGAGGAGCTGGGTGAAGACAACGTCTTTGGGGAAGTGGCGGTCGAGCAGCCGGTAGCCCTCGTTGGAAGCGGTGGTGGCCGGTTGCCCTTTGCGGTCATCGAAGCTGACCTTCATAGTGCACGCAACCGCTGACAGTGCTAGCAGGACCACCAGGCTGATGACGAGCAGCCGGACCGGGCGGCGGACCACCGCCACCGCGACCCGGTTCCAGTAATGGCGGGTGCGTTCGGGTTTGGGTTCGCAGACACCGCGCTTGGCGGCCAGCGCCAGCACCGGTGGCAGCAACGTGACAGTGGCAGTGAAGCCAACGATCACCGCGATCGCACAGGCCGGGCCCACTCCGGCGAACACCTTGAGCCGTGCGAACACCATGGCCGCGAACGCTAAGGCGACAGTTGCGGCCGAAGCGAGGATGACCGGCCCGATACTGGCGGTGGCGTTGACAACCGCCTCATCGGCGGGCACCTGCACGCGGCGCTGTTCGTGGTAGCGGCTGATCAGAAATACCGTGTAATCGGTGCCGGCACCCAGAAGGATGGCGGTCACCAGCGAAACGGTGTACTGCGAGACCGGCATTCCCAGTTGGCCGAGGGCTGAGAGCACGCCGCGCGCGGTGATCAGGCTCATCCCGATCACCAGCAGCGGCAACAGAGCAGTGAACACCGAGCGGTACACGATCAGCAGGATCAGGGTGATTAACGCGCAGGTGGCGATCGAGATGAGCAGCATGTCGTGTTCGCCGACGACCGTCTGGTCGTTGAACGTTGCCGGGGCACCCGTCACATGCACCGTGGTGGTCGACCCCCTGAAAACGTTGGCGGCAATGTCGGTCACCGCGCGCACCGACTCAGCAGCGACCGGATCCCCGAGCGTGCCGGCCACACCGACCGGCAAATACCAGGCCTTGCCGTCTTTGCTCAGTGCCTGGCCAGCGGTATTCGAATCGGCCAATAGATCCTGCACCAGCAGCACATGGCGGGTATCGGCACGCAGCCGTTTCACCAGCTCGTCGTAGTGCTGCCGCGCCGACGAGGTCAGTCCCGAGGAATCTTCCATCGCGACGAACACCATCGTCTTGGAGCCTTGTTCACTAAACGCCGCGCCCATTCGCTCCACCGTCTGAAACGACGCGACGTCGTGCGGGATGAGTTCCACAGGCTGCCGCTGGACCACCGTCTCCAATTGTGGAAACAGCACCGCCAGCACACCTGCCAGGGCAATCCACGCGGTGATCACCAAAGCCTTATGCCGCACTGTGAACCTGGCCAACGCGCCCAACCGTGAGCTGTACTCGGTTGAGGCGGCAGTGCTCGCGGGTTTGCGCCTGATCCGCGACGTGGTTTCTGTGACCGAACCTCCGTCGACACCGGCTGCTGCGGCTGATGGACGGTCGACAACGGTTGCTGTCATCACTCTTTCCTAGAAACGAAACTATCAGTAGCGCTACGCTAACATAAGTAGCGTAAGCCCTCAATTCATCTCCCATCAGAGGCCTTCGGTCACACGGGGGTCGCCACGTCCAGCGACTGGTGCGGGCGGGCGGTGTTGGCGACTAACCGGGGTCGCCTTGGGACAGAGATTGAGCAGTTCGGTTTCCAGCTTCCCAACGGGCGTCACATGCAGAACATCTACGACTTCCTCGGCCAGCCGGTGAAGTTTCCGATTCCGCTTCCGGCTCGCCAACGCCGCGGTCGTCGTGTCGACGTGTCAGATGGGCTAACGGATTCGGCTTCCGACCGAGCTTGTGCGGCACGATGATCGGCTTATTTGCCAATGTGTCCAAGACTTGGTTTTGGCGCATTCTCGGCGACGATCCCGGCGCAGAAGATGAGATACTCACCCAGGTCCAGTTCGCCGCTCATAATCGAGGACGTCTCCAAAAGTGTTTGGGTATCGTACCGCTCATGTGCGAACTAAAAGTGTTGGCATACATAGAAATAACTCGATCCCAATTATTTACCCTTCGCGGGGGGTGCCCCCACGCACGACCAAGGCCGTCATGTCTGACCAGTCGTTGAGGTTGACCATGCGAGTCGCGATCTGGTGCGGGTGATCCTGGTCCTCCGGCGTCACCGGGATGGCTCCGGCAGAGAGAATGACCGAGGGGCCGTCGTGCGCTGCTCTCGTGACCAATACCTCGGTATCGGCACATGCTTCCTTTTGCACAACCTTCGGATAACGTCGTCGCCCTCGCCTCTTACGATCAGCGTTCGTAGAACCGCCGCCACATCGGCAACTGCTCCCGGTTCGCCGTTCTCTAGTGCGCTGAGATGACGAGTTAGCCTCTGCCCCAATTCAATAGCACCTGAAACAAAGTCTTCGTCGCTGATCGCCTGCGGTGCAAACTCGTCCCTTGCTGCTTCGATTGCTTACCGCTCTTGGCCATCAGGGACGCTTCCACGACGGCAGATTCCGGTATCGGGTCGCGGACCAAACCCATTTCACGCCACCATTGCTGCGCGAGTGCCAGGCTTGTCTTCCACGCCCACTCGGCCATATCCGCCGACAACGCTTGATGCGGAAACCACGGATTACATTGTGAGAAACGGCTATTAACAGGCAAACGCTTGTGTAGCTCAGCGAA
>Ga0335069_10001763_pt1 | contig 34279 bp, 25 predicted proteins | sample Lox_Sample_11_FD_206714 | JGI IMG/M metagenome (GOLD analysis project Ga0335069, IMG submission 206714) | Soil microbial communities from Loxahatchee National Wildlife Refuge, Florida, United States - Lox_Sample_1.1 | ecosystem: Environmental > Terrestrial > Soil > Wetlands | place: USA... | reverse complement strand
CACCCCACCCCCAGGGGTGCACCGGGGTGCACCATCCCCCGCCACCGCCCTCATTTTCAGGGCAAAATCCACCACGGGTGCAACCCGTTGCACCCATCAAACCCTAATGCCCCTGCCGCCACCGCTACCCAGCAACTCCCAACCCTCAATCCCAACCACCCCCCTTCCGCCCGCGTCCCGACCGGCTACAATACCCCGTAAGCAGCCGCGTCTTTCACAGGTCCGAGGAATGAAATCCAGTCGCCAACGTTTCGCGGAGTTTCGCGACAAAGTCCGCAAGGGCCTCCTCGAACCCCAACGCTATTCCGACCCCAACGTGAAGCGCGAACCCGTGGCCGACCCAGGTGGCAAGCACGGGGGCGGCGGCGTCCCCCACAAATTCAAAAAGAAAAAAACCCAGCTCGTCGCCGAATACCGCCTCATGCTCCGCGGCTACGCACGCCCCATGGCCACCCTCTTCCTCTGCATCACCGGCTCCACCCTCGCCACCATGATGATGCCCTACGTCCTCAAACTCCTCATCGACTACGTCGCCACCAAGAAAGGCCTCGACAAGGTCCCCCTCCTCCACCCCTTCCAAAACATCCTCCCCTCCGACGCCTGGGGCTCCCTCGAATTCCTCGCCTGGGTCATGATCATCATCGCCGCCGTCTCCATCGTCTTCGACTGGATCAAGCTCCTCGCCACCCAGCGCATCAACTACCGCCTCGCCGGCACACTCCGCCAGCGCCTCCACAACCACCTCATCCGCCTACCCCTCTCCCTCCTCTCCGACTACAAAACCGGTGGCCTCGTCTCGCGCATCATGTCCGACGTCGACCAGGTCGTCGGCGGCATCAACAACGCCATGGTCGTCCCCTACACCGCACTCCTCCGCGTCTTCGGAATCGTCGCCATCCTCTACTTCACCAACTGGAAACTCGCACTCCTCATCACCCTCCTCATTCCCCCCATCGTCTTCATCCACATGCTCCTCTTCAAACGCCTCCGCCCCATGTGGCGCAACATCCAGGACGACCGCTCCCTCCTCTCCGCACGCCTCACCGATATGTACGGCGGAATCCGCGTCGTACGCTCCTTCAAACGCGAACGCTCCGAACTCAAGGAATTCGGCGCCGCCCAGGACACCATGATCCGCAAACAACAATACACCGCCGTCCTCGGCCGTCTCCTCGGCACCGGCTGGGGAATCTTCGCCCCCGCCATCGGCGTCGTCATCGTCTGGTACGGCGGCTCGCTCGTCCTCCGCGGACAGATGAAGGTCGGCGACCTCGTCATGTTCCAGTCCTACATCTTCATGCTCCTCGGCCCCGTCACCCAGATGATCGACTCCATCCAGAACGTCCAGCAGAACTTCGGCGCCCTCGACCGCGTCGTCGACGTCCTCGAACAATCCATCGACATGCCCGACAAACCCAACGCACGCCCCGTCTCCGACGTCCGCGGACACATCGAACTTCGCAACCTCCGCTTCCACTACAATCCCCTGCCCGCTGGCCGCGAGATCCTTCAGGGCATCAACCTCAACGTCCCCGCCGGCGCCACCGTCGCCATCGTCGGCCCCTCCGGCTCCGGCAAAACCACCCTCGTCAACCTCGTCGCCCGCTTCTTCGACGTCTCCGCCGGCCAAATCCTCCTCGACGGCGCCGACATCCGCGACCTCCGCATCGACGATTACCGCGGCCTCTTCGCCATGGTCCTCCAGGACGTCTACCTCTTCGACGGCACCATCGCCGACAACATCGCCTACGGAAAACGCCACGCCACCCGCGACGAAATCATCGAAGCCGCCAAAAAAGCCAACGCCCACGACTTCATCATGGAACTCGAAAAAGGCTACGAAACCTTCGTCGGCGAGCGCGGCTCAAAACTCTCCGGCGGCCAGAAGCAACGCATCTCCATCGCCCGCGCCATCCTCGCCGACCCCAAAATCCTCATCCTCGACGAAGCCACCAGCTCCCTCGACTCCCACTCCGAACACCTCATCCAGGAATCCCTCAAGGAGCTCATGGCCAACCGCACCACCTTCGTCATCGCCCACCGCCTCTCCACCATCATGCACGCCGACAGCATCGTCGTCCTCGTCGACGGCAATATCGTCGAACAAGGCTCGCACGACGAACTGATGGAAAAGCACGGCACCTACTTCGACATGTTCACCCAGCAGTTCCAGCGCCACCGCGACCCCACCGTCGAACGCATCGACTGGGAACTTGCGACCAATAAATCACCCTGAGGCTTGCATAGGGGTGGGAGGAAAAATCGTGATCTACTGATGCAAAAACGAACCCGCCGGCATCACTGGCGCGATGCCGGCGGGGCTATTAGCTGTTGATTGCTGTTCAGGCCTTCTTGGCCGAGCGGCGGAACGAGAGAAGCCCCGCGCCCATGCCGAGCATCAGCAGGCTCGCCGGTTCCGGAGCGGCGACGGCAATTCCCGGCGAACCGACCTCATTGATCCCGGCCGACGTGCCGGTGCCAGTGCCGAACGAAGCAAACGCCCCGTTCACGCCGACCACGCTGTTCGTCGAAATGATCGGATCCGGCTGCGTCGCACTCCCGACCCCGGCCAGATCGTCGAGGCTGACGCCCAGCCCCGTCGTGCCAAATCCGACGCCAACCACTTCCGCACCGGTCGAATCGTAGATGTTGACTTCGTCCGCAGTCTGGCTCAATCCAACACCGGTGCCGCCGTAGTTGCCCATCACAAAGCCCGCGGGAACGTTGCTGCCGAACCAGAAGTTCTTAAAGTTGCCGTCAATGGTGGAATCGGTCGACCCATCAGCCAATCCCTCAGCGAACACCACCGACTGCCCGGCCGCGAGCGACGTCACGCCGCGGAGGGCAACCGCCTTCGTAATATCATGCGAGTTGTCATCCATTTTCCAACCGGTGATGTCCACCGCGGTGGCGCCGGTGTTGGTCAATTCAAACCAATCGGCATTGTACGTGTTCGACGTCGAAGAGCTGCCGCTCGGATCGACCTCCGTGATCACAACCGCCGCCCGGCCCGATGCCGCAGCCAACAGAATCGCGCTCGCCGACAACGCCAGAACCTGGCGGGTAAGAAGGTTTTTCTCCATGACCTCCAGAACCTTTCTGCTCCCCTTGGAGCAATGAACATCCAAACGCCCGGAGAATGCCGAAACAATCGGATTACATCCGTGAACGTCTACTTCTGCTATTTCTGGCGGATCAAAAGCCCGGATCACGGGCAGGCGGGATCCGCAACGAGGATACTCTCTCCCTCGCTGCCAGACCTTATTTTTACACCCACAAGGTAAAGCTGCCGTCAATTCATTGTAAGCATTGCGCTAAGCCACGGATTTTCTCAGCTATGACTGCCCGCATTCACATTCCCCGCCCGTGTGTGCGCGCCGCAGCGATTTCCTCCCGGCATTCCGCAAGCGCCTTCTGGAACGCCGCATCCGCCAGAAGATGGTCGGCGATGGCTTTTCCAATCACCCGCCCCGCCACCAGGTCGCTCGGGTAATGCGCCCCCACGATGATCCGGTTAAACCCGACCTGCTGTCCGCGCGCGATCAGCTTGTCCTTCAGTTCCGGAAACAGAGCGCCCAGCACGTAGGCGTCCATCGTTCCGCGTGTCGAATGCCCGCTCGGATAGCTGCATTCCTCTTCCGCCTCATACCCCTTCACCCGCTTGTCGCTATCCGCCGGACGCACCCGGCCGAAATATTTCTTCGCCGGACCCGTGACCATTTTCTTGCTTTCCGCTTCAATCTCGTGAAACAGCGCCTCCGTCTTGGGCAGTTGCTTCGCGTCAAACCACGGCCCAATGATGTCGGCGAACGTGTTCACATCCATCTTCTTGATTTGCTCCTTGGCTTCCGCCAGCGCCTCCGGCGATGCGGACTTCTGCACGGCGACGATCAGATTCAGTTCCGCAGCCTGCTCTGGCGAGTCCTTGGAAACCGGCGGGGGAAGGATCGTTTTCCAGTCGACGGACGAAGCGGTCAGGAACGGGCCCACCGCAGGTGCCGGCGCCACCGGCGTTTCCGCGCGGGCGATTGACGTTCCAAGAAGAGCCAAAACAAGAACCATACTCGTGCGGTAACGCATATTTGCTCGCTTTCAGGAATCAAAAAGAGGGGGCATTGTTGGGCAGTATCACTAAGAAATCGTTCAGACATCATAAGCAATTCAACAAGAACGATTGCCCAGAAAAAGCGCGGGCGGCGCGAAGTCTCACGCCGCCCGCTCATTTAAAACGCTGTTCGCACGGATTGCTTGCTGCGCCGGCGATGCCAGGCTCAGCTCAGGCGATCGGTGGACTGGACGGCGCGCTTGATGCGGATGGCGCGCTTTCCCTTGAATTGCCCCACCAATCCGGTGAATTTGTTCTTCCCCTCCACCTGGACGATCATCTCGGCGTTTGAGGGCTTTTCGAGTTGCAGGATGTCGCCGGCGGCAAGGTTCATCAATTCATCGACTTTGATGGTCGTGTGGCCGAGAAGGCATTTGACGAGAAGCGGGGCGCCTTCGAGGTTCTTCTGGATGGCCTTCATGTGGTCGTCGGTGGCGGATTTCTTGGCGTAGGTGAACCAGTTCTGCTGGGAGAGCTTGCTCATCACGGGCTCGATGACGTTGTAGGGGATGCAGAGGGACATCGTGCCGGCGCGATTGCCCATTTTGATTTCGAAGCCGATGACGACGACGACTTCGTTGGGCGGAACGATCTGGACGAGTTGGGGGTTGGATTCGGTCTCTGTCAGTTCGAAGCCAATCTTGGTGATGTTGGACCAGGCTTCGGAGAGATTGGAGAGGGCGCGGTCGGTGAGGCGTTTGACGAGACGCCATTCGATCTGCGTGAGCGGGCGCTGGGGGATGAAGAGGTCGGCGCTGGAGCCACCGAGGAGGCGGTCGATGATCGGGTAGATGATGAGGGGGGAGATTTCGAGGCACATCTGGCCGTCGAGGGGTTTGGCGGCGAGGAGGTTGAAGCAGGTGGGGTTGGGGAGGGCGTGGATGAATTCGGAGAAGGTGAGCTGTTCGATGTTGGCGACGGAGACTTCGACGATGGTGCGGAGGTAGCCGGAGAGGGCGGCGCCGAAGTTGCGGGAGAAGCCTTCGTGGAGCGCTTCGAGGGCGCGCATCTGATCTTTGGAGACGCGTTCGGGACGTTTGAAGTCGTAGGTGCGGATTTCGACGTCGGCGAGGCGCTTGTTGCGCGAGAAGACTTTGGCGGCAGTCTCCTCCTTGACGGCCCCGGAGTCCACGGCGGCGAGGAGGGCGTCTACTTCAGATTGGTCGAGTACGTCGGGCATGTGCAGCCAATTATGTGAATACTGATCCAGTAGCTCTTATCGGACAGCGACGCGGGGGTTCTTTAGGGCTGCGTTGACACGGTGTCACGGTGACCGGGTGACAAGGTGATTTTTAATGGTCGCCGTATCCAATTACCCAGGTTTCGGGGTGGTTGATCATTCCGACAATTGTGCGCAGGATGCCGTCGTACTCACGGTACAATTCGACGCCCTTTTCGCGTTGCAGGTAGCCACATTTCACGGCGAACTCGAGCCATACCTGTGTTTCCGCGGCTTCGCCTTCGGCGTCGGAGAGCTTGGCAATAAACGCCGCTTCATACCGCCGCTTCCGCCAGGCTTCGGCAATGTTAGTGCAGACAGTGCGCGAGCATCGCCGAATCTGGTCCGTCAACGAATATCTCTCTTCCGGAGGGAAGCGTTTCGAGAATTGAAAGACCGCCATTGCCGCAGAACTACCACGCTTATAGACGTCCAAATCCCGGTGCGATCTGATCTTCTTCACGCGTGTGCCTCTCGCCGTTCACCTTGTCACGAAGTCACCAGGTCACCTTGTCACGAAGCCGCAGCGGCTTCGGGGGCGACGGCGGCGAGGGTGGATTCGAGGAGGGAGACCCAGTTGGCGGTGGCGCCGTCCATTTCGTATTGGAGAATGTCGGCGAGGAGGACGAAATCGCGGTTCTGGAGGGCATTCTGCATCTCGGCGAGCTGGCGGCAGAATTCGTTGAGGATGGCGTCGCCGGTGAGCTCGCGGACGGGGAGTTCGGAGGGGACGATGTTGTTGAGCTTGGCGAGGCCGGAGAAGGCGTTCTGGATCTGCTGCCAGGCGGTAAAGATGTGGCCGAGCTTTTCGAAGGCGGCGGACTGGTCGCCTTTTTCGAGGAGTGCGGCGACTTCCTTGTGCTGGGGGGCGAGCCATTCCACCATGGCGTAGAGCTTGCCGAGCATGGAGAGGGAGAGTTCCTTTCGGTCGGAGGTGGTGAGGGAGAGCGTACGGCCGCCGAGGGGTTGCGGGCGGGCTTGGTTGAGGGGCTCCCCTTCCAGGGCAACGCCATCGAGTGCGACGGCGGTGATGATTTTGCCTTCGGGAAGCTGGGTTTGTGCCCAGGCGATGGCGTCGGCCAGGGTGTGGGATTCGGGGAGATTGGCGGTGACGGGGGATTGGTCGATCAGCAGGGGCATCTGGTGGACTCCGTTCCAAAAAAGACGCTATTGGATGTTATCGGCAGATATGGGGGTGCTCGGCCATGGAAAACGAGCGATCCCTGTGGAAATGCACTGAACGACGAAACCACGAAAGGCCTGGCAACGAAAGCCGGACGCATTGAAGGCATTCGCGGCCGGTGAAGCGCAGGCCGGGGGCGTGGCCTTCGGCGGCGATTCAAGGTCATGTGCGTCCAGCATCATCAAGATGCCCAGATCGACATCGACCGAATAGATGGTGGCTAGCTGCGCAGGCGTGGGGGTCAACTTCTATCATTCTGCTGCTGGCGATCTATCGGTCATCGTGAAGTTTGGTTGAATGCATGCAGATATAAGAGCGCAGTCAAAGCAACGCGGAAAGCCTTAAAAACCCTGATATCCGCGAGTCGCTTGTTGGTGAATGTGGGAGCATTATCCGGAAAACATGGACAACAACACAAACGTATGATCGCAGCAAAATCGCTTATACCCCCCAATATTTGGGGGTTGCCATGCGGAAGACCTGGGCTATCTTTCTCCTCATAAGAGCGATAAACACGGCCGGAGAAGGATAGTCGAGACTGCTCTTATCAGCCCGACTTGTGGAGGCGACTTATAGTTAGACTGTGGGCAGCAACCGAACGGTTGTAATCAACGCATATAGATCTCATTTATCCAATGATAGTACTTTTTGCGCGCAAGAAGCTGCTGTTGAGGAGTGTTGCGCTGCGATTGAGGAGCCGCCATGACTATAGCATCGACTGAATTAGCTTCGGCAGGGTGGAGTGCAAGAATACCGCTCGTGTGGCGATGCAAACAGTCGGAGAAGCGGTTGTCGATCACGCTCTTACGGCTCGTCGGATGCATTGTTGTGGTAAGCTTTCATACTATCGGCGGAACGTCGCCAGGTGGCGCATTTCTTTTTGCGGCACTGGCGGTGGCGCTTACGTCCACGAGCGGCGACTACAGAGGCCTGATCGAGAACCGAGGGAAGCGGCTCGTGCTGCCGTGGTTGTTCTGGTCGGCGGTGTATGGGGCGGTGAAAGGGATTCACGTGTTGAGGCATGGACAATCCCTGAGTCAGGTATTTCCGGCAACGACATTGTTATGTGGAACATCGGTACATTTGTGGTATCTGCCATACGCATTTTGCGGCGCCGTGGCGACATCTTTTGGAATGAGATGCATCCGCCAAAGGTGGGTGTGGGTGGCAGCGACAGGGGCTCTGGTTTTCGCTGCGACGATGGCGATTGGACACGTTCACACGGCCCCCTTTGGACAGTGGATACTGGCAGTGCCGGCACTCGCTCTCGGCATCGTATTCAACATATTGAGGCGAGAGAAAGGCTCCGCGGCGGACGTGGCGATGGCTGTTGGAACGGTGTGGGTGGCATGCGCCATGGCTTACATGTGGGGCGGGAACGAAATCGAACCGGTGTTCATCGGAGCGACCCTTCTCGGGTCGTTGTGGTGCATCCGCGCCAAATCCTTTGAGATTCTGGATAAGTGGGCGGAACTGACTTACGGCGTGTATCTGCTGCACCCGATGGTGCTCTGGTATACTCATCGGCCAGGATGGAATTTGGTCCCCGTCATTGCCCTGACGGTCCTGATATGCGGAGCTATCACGGCGATTATTAAAAATACGTGGATTAAGCGATTCGTATAGGCTTCGCTTGAAGAACCGGTAATGTGTAGGGGGAAGCGCCGTCATTTGAACTCATCGGCGCTTTGCACATGGGCTCAGCGGCGTCATCCACGGCAAAGACGCCGCGCCCATTGTTGTTCAACCACTTTGCAAGAAGTTCGCTCTTTCCAGAGACGCCGTAGTGTTTATAGATGAGGTTGAGGTGTTCGTTGACCGTGTGGCGGCTTAACCGCATGGCGCCGGCAATTTCTTTGGCACTCTTGCCCTGCACCAGGTATTCCAGCGTCTCCCGCTGCCGGGGCGAGAGCCCGGCATATTGTCCATGCAAATCTTCCCACACCCCTCCGTGGATTCTCGGGACGATATGGCGGCAGAAGAGGTCGAGAAACGCTCGCTCGCGTGGGGTCAAGGGCCGCGTGCTCACGCACTGGTGGATGGCCACGCTCGTGACGCGCTCACCGTCGGGCAAGCGCATCCTGACGTTTACCGGCTCGTCGAGCTTTCCCGGCCGCCTCACTTCGTTGTAATGTGCACAGACGTGCTTCCGTTCCCGGGCAATGGCCTCCCCGCCGCCATTGCGCGGGTCGAGGGTGTCGGCGTCATTGCCAAAATCGGTCCGCAAAAGCCGACAGAGTCCCGCCAGCATATGTCGCGTTCTCATGACACGATCCGGCGGCAATTCCAAGAGTTCCCCCGCCAGGTTCATGATCTGATCGACGTCTTCGGCGCGAAGGACCCCGGAGCGTTCCATGTTGCAGTTCCTTCTCCCTCTTTCCCGTTGTGTCTCAATGTTAACAACACCTACACCGTCGATAAGGAAACTAACGATTAGACAAAGCAAATGCAAGACATATTTCTAGAAAAATGGGGTCAAGATGGAATGGCACTTCCATAAGCGTCAAATCTTTGCGAGCAAACGCTTTCGCGCGACGTGTCGGGGTTGTGTGAGGAAGGTTTGTTTGCGGGGTCTTCGTTTGACGGCGCGTGGCTCGATGCGGTCGGGTCGATTGCCGACACGGTGCGTGGCGATGGCCTTGAGAATCGCGGCGTAGAGCGTGTCGCGGCGAACGCCGGGGCAGGCCCAAGTCGCGGCGAAGGCGTTGAGCGTTTGCAGCGTGGCCTTTGATGGATTGGGACTTCGCAGATTCATGCCTGCTCGTCCGGCCCTCACGCCTCCTATCCGGTTCTTGTTCATCGGCCCGCGTCTTTGCCTACCCCTGCTTTCAGACCCCGCCTCGCGGCGACGCCCTTGGGTTCGGCTATCCTTCACCTCCATCAGGTTGGACCGGGACTTGCACCCGGAAGTAGTCGGACATGCGCGGCATACAAAAAAGGGCGGGCGTCTTGCGACGTCCGCCCTTTGGGGTTCATGGGAGGTTTTCCGGAATCAGGCTTCGGTGCCGGCGGGCTGACCGGCCGGGGCGGTGGCGGCGGGTTCGAGGGCCGCGCCGTTGCCGGCGGCGATCGGGGCGACGACGGTGGGAGCGGGTTCGGGGGCCGGTGCGGCGATTTCGGCTTCAGGCTCTTCGACAGGCGTGCCGTAGTGGCCGACGGTCATGTCGAGGTAGGGCTTGAAGGCGGTGCCGGCGGGGATGAGGTGGCCGAGGATGACGTTTTCCTTGAGACCGACGAGGGTGTCTTCCTTGCCCGCGATGGCCGCTTCGGTGAGGACCTTGGTGGTTTCCTGGAAGCTGGCCGCGGAGACGAAGGATTCGGACTGGAGCGAGGCCTTGGTGATGCCGAGGAGGAGGGTCTTGGCGGTGGCCATCCTGGGGCGTTTGCCCTTGGCGACGGTGCCGCCCTTTTCCTCGACCTTGGCGTTGATTTCCTTGAGCTCATCGCGGCTGACGACCTGGCCGATGGAGAGGCCGGAATCGCCGGGCTCGTCGATCTTGAGCATCTTGGCGAGGGCTTCGTTGCCGTAGCGGAAGCGGAACTTGTCGACGACTTCGCCGGGGAGGAACTTGGTGTCGCCGGGGTTCTCGACTTTCACCTTGCGGAGCATCTGCGAGATGATGATCTCGATGTGCTTGTCGGAAATCTTCTGGTTCTGGGTGCGGTAAACGTTCTGCACTTCCGCGAGCAGGTAGTTCTGCAGGGCGTCTTCACCCTTGATTCGCAGGATGTCGTGCGGGACGTGGGGACCTTCGATGAGCGGATCGCCGGCATCGACGGTGTCGCCGGTGTGGACGCGGAGGGTGGAGGCCTGGGGAACGTGGTGTTCCTTCTCGATGCCGCCTTCGCCGCGGACGATGATGGTCTGCTTGCCGCGGCGCTTGTCGCCCTGGATTTCGACGCTACCGGAGATCTCGGCCATGATCGCGGGATCCTTGGGCTTTCGTGCCTCGAAGATTTCCGTGACACGGGGGAGACCGGAGGTGATGTCGGACGTGCCCTTGGATTCCTTGGGCTGACGAGCGAGCAGGTGACCGGGGACGACGAGCTGGCCCGAGTCGACGTCGATGCGGGCTTTCGCCGGCAGGAAGTGGAAGTCGAGAATCTTGCCGTCGGCGGGGTCGACGATCTTAATCTGGGGGTGGCGTTCGCCTTTGTGTTCGACGACGACGAGGCGCTTCACGCCGCCCTTGCCTTCGGATTCGGCACGAACGGTTTCGCCTTCCTCGATGTCCTGGAACTCGATGCGGCCGGCCTTTTCGGCGAGGATCGGGATACGGTGCGGGTCCCAGACGGCGATCTGCTGGCCGCCCTTGACGGCGTCCTTCTCCTTGGCGAGGAGGGTGGCACCGTAAGGAACCTGCTGGCGTTCGAGTTCGCGTCCCTTGGCATCGACGACGGCGATGAAGCCGTTGCGTTTCAGCACGACGAGGTGCTTGTTGCCTTCGTGATCGGCGACATCGACGGCGTTAAGGTCGCGGTATTCGACGATACCGGCGGCACCGGCGCGGATGTCGTTCTTGGTGGCGGCGACGTTACCAACGCCACCGGTGTGGAATGTACGCATCGTAAGCTGCGTGCCGGGTTCACCGATGGACTGGGCGGCGATGATGCCGGTGGCGAGACCTTCTTCAACCAGTTTGCCGGTCGAGAGGTCGACGCCGTAGCACTTGGCGCAGACGCCGTTGGGAGATTCGCAGGTCAGCGGGGAGCGGACGCGAACAGTTTCGATGTTGAGGTTTTCGATCTTGGTGGCGATCGTCTCGGTGATGATCTGGCCTTCGCGGACGATGACTTCATCGGTGATGGGGTTGATGATGGTGTCGCTGGAGCAGCGGCCGAGGATGGCTTCGCGGAGCGGCACGTCGATCTGTTCACCCTTATAGATCGCGGACTTGCGGATGCCGTTCTGGGTGCCGCAATCGTGCTTGCTGACGATGACGTTCTGGGCGACGTCGGCGAGCTTACGAGTGAGGTAACCGGAGTCGGCGGTCTTGAGAGCCGTGTCGGCGAGACCCTTACGGGCGCCGTGGGTCGAGGTGAAGTACTCGAGCACGGAGAGGCCTTCGCGGAAGTTGGTCTTGATGGGGGTTTCCATGATTTCGCCGGAGGGGCGGGACATCAGACCACGCATACCGGAGAGCTGCCGGAAGTTATCGACGCTACCACGAGCCTTGGAGTCGGCCATGAGGGCGACCGGGTTGAGGTAGGGGATACCGGAGGGATCGCGCGGGGCGAGCGGGCGGCCGCCGATGTCGCGGGTATCTTCCTTGAGTTCGATCATCATCTCGTCGGTGACCTGGTTACGGGCGTGGGACCAGATGTCGAGCAGGGCGTTGTAGCGTTCACGCTCGGTGATGGCACCGATGGAGAGGTTCTTCTCGACGCGGTCGGCCTTTTTCTGCTGGGCGTCGATGATTTCCTGCTTCTTGGCCGGGATGCGGAGGTCGGTGATGGCGAACGAGAGACCGGCGAGGGTCGAGTTCTTGAAGCCGAGCTCCTTCATATTGTCGAGCAGGTCAATGGTCGCCGGACGGCCGAGGAACTTGTAGGCGTCGGCGATGACGCGGCTGCCACCCTTGGCGGAGAGGGCCGTGTTGTAGAAGGGCATGCCCTTGGGGAGGATGTCGTTGAAGATCAACCGGCCGATGGTGGTGGTGATGACCTTGTTGGCGGGGGTCGGTTCTTCGGGCTTGGAGTCGTTGCTGACGACATGCTCGCGGTCGATACGGACCTTGATGAGGGTGTGCATGCCGATCTGCTTGCGGTGGTAGGCGAGCAGGGCTTCGTGGATATCGCGGAAGGCGAGTTCCTTGCCCGGTTCGCGGTGGCCGACTTCGCCCCGGTGCGCGACGGTGAGATAGTAGATGCCGAGCACGATGTCCTGCGACGGACCGATGATCGGGCTGCCGGAGGCGGGGGAGAAGATGTTGTGCGTCGAGAGCATGAGGATGTGGGCTTCGGCCTGCGCCTCGACGGAGAGCGGCAGGTGGACGGCCATCTGGTCGCCGTCGAAGTCCGCGTTGAAGCCCTTACAGACGAGCGGGTGGATCTTGATGGCATTGCCTTCGATGAGGACGGGCTCGAACGCCTGGATGCCCATTCGGTGCAGGGTCGGTGCGCGGTTGAGGAGGACGGGGTGGCCCTTGATGACTTCTTCGAGGATGTCCCAGATTTCCTTGTCGCGGCGTTCGATCATCTTCTTGGCCGACTTGATCGTGTCGGCCAGGCCGTGCTCCTTGAGCTTGCGGATGATGAACGGCTGGTAGAGTTCGAGGGCGATCTTCTTGGGGAGACCGCACTGGTGGATCTTGAGTTCGGGGCCGACGACGATGACCGAACGGGCGGAGTAGTCGACGCGCTTGCCGAGGAGGTTTTCACGGAAGCGGCCCTGCTTGCCCTTGATCATGTCGGTGAGCGACTTGAGCGGGCGGTTTGAGGAGCCGAGGACCGGACGGCGGCAACGGCCGTTGTCGAAGAGGGCGTCGACGGCCTGCTGCAACATGCGCTTTTCGTTGCGGATGATGACTTCGGGCGCGTTGAGGTCGACGAGCTTCTTGAGACGGTTGTTGCGGTTGATGATACGACGGTAGAGGTCGTTGAGGTCGGAGGTGGCGAAGTTGCCGGACTCGAGGAGGACGAGGGGACGGAGATCGGGCGGGATCACGGGGATCACGTCGTAGATCATCCATTCGGACTTGTTCTCGGAGTTGCGGATCGCTTCGACGATCTTGAGGCGCTTGGTGTAGTCCTTGATCTTCTGCTTGGAGTTGGTCTTGAGGATGCCTTCGCGGATGTTGTTGGATTCGACGGAGAGATCCATGGCGGTGAGGAGGGTGCGGACGGCTTCCGCGCCCATGTCGGCCTTGAAGCCGTCGCCGAACTTCTCGCGGGCTTCGCGGTATTCTTCTTCCGTCAGGAGCTGCTTGCGCTTGAGGGTGGAAGTGCCGGGATCGACCACCATGTAGTCTTGGTAGTAGACCACTTTTTCGAGGTCGCTGGTCTTCATGTCCAGGAGGTTGCCGAGGCGCGAGGGCATGGCCTTGAAGAACCAGATGTGGACGACGGGGGCGGCGAGGTTGATGTGGCCCATGCGCTTGCGGCGCACTCGGGAGTGGGTGACCTTGACGCCGCAGCGGTCGCAGATGATGCCCTTGTACTTGGTGCCCTTGTACTTGCCGCAGGCGCATTCCCAGTCGCGTTCCGGTCCGAAGATGCGTTCGCAGAAGAGGCCGTCGCGTTCCGGGCGATACGTGCGATAGTTGATCGTCTCGGGTTTTTTGACTTCGCCGAAGGACCACGAACGGATGTCGTTCGGGGAGGCGAGGGCGATCTTCACTGCGCCGTAGTCGTTAATGCGATCGTAAATCGTTTCAGCCATTTGGAGAACACTCCGTAAAAGAGTGAATTCGTTTCAGTCCCGGGCGTTGGATGTTTTCCGCGGCCCACCAGCAAAGTTATCCGCCGTTATCAGACAACTTTTTTCTTTTCGAGCGTGATGTTCAGGCCCAGACCACGGATTTCGTTGCAGAGCACGTCGAACGAGACGGGCGTGCCGGCTTCGAGGGTGTTGGTGCCTTTGACCATGCTTTCGTAAATCTTCGTGCGGCCTTCGACGTCGTCCGACTTCACGGTGAGCAGTTCCTGGAGGATGTAGGAAGCGCCGTAGGCTTCAAGGCCCCACACTTCCATCTCTCCGAAGCGCTGACCACCCGTGCGGGCCTTGCCACCGAGCGGCTGCTGGGTGATGAGGGAGTACGGACCGGTCGAACGGGCGTGAATCTTGTCGTCCACCAGGTGGTGAAGCTTCAACATATAGATGTAGCCGACCGTGGTGCGCTGTTCGAACGGCTCGCCGGTGCGGCCATCGAAAAGCTGGACTTTGAAGCTCGGCGGCATCTCGACGAACATTTCTTCGGGAGGCGGCACCTGCTTCTTGTCTTCGAGTTCCTTCTTGCGGGCCCGAACGTGCTTGTTGGCTTCTTCGACGGCCTTGGAGATTTCCTCTTCAGCCGCACCATCGAAGACCGGCGTGACGGCCTGGAAACCCAGGATCGCCGCGGCCCAGCCGAGGTGCGTTTCGAGAATCTGGCCGACGTTCATACGCGAAGGCACGCCCAGGGGATTGAGCAGGATGTCGACCGGAGTGCCGTCATCGAGGAACGGCATATCTTCCTCGGGAACGATACGGGCGATGACACCCTTGTTGCCGTGGCGGCCTGCCATCTTGTCGCCGACCGAGAGCTGACGCTTCGTGGCGAGATAGATCTTGACCATTTCGAGCACACCGGAGGGCAGCTCGTCGCCGCGCTTCATGTGCTCGAGCTTGCGTTCCTTTTCCTCGAAGATCGCCTTGATGCGGGCGTCGTAGCGTTTGAAGGTGCTCTCGGCCTGCTTGCGGGCTTCTTCAGAACCCTTCACCCAGGTGAGCTGGAAGTTCTGAATCTGTTCGAGGATGACTTCGTCGAGGTCGCTCTTGCCGACCTTCTGGCGGGTCGAGGGGTCGACCATCGTCTGGCCGGTGACTTCGTTGATTTCATCAGCCATCTGGCGGAAGAGCACGACGGCACGGTGATTCATTTCTTCACCGTACTTCTTCATGTCCTTCTGCAGTTGCTTCTTCTGCTCGTCGTTCATGTGCATGCGGCGGCTGAAGCGCTGGGCGCCGATGACGACGCCCTCGGTGCCGGCGGGCACTTCGAGCGAGTCGTTCTTCACATCTTCGCCGGCGCGACCGAAGATCGCGTGCAGCAGTTTTTCTTCGGGGGAAAGTTCGGTCTTGGACTTGGGCGCGACCTTGCCGACGAGGATGTCGCCGGGGCCGACGCGGGTGCCGATGCGGACGATGCCCGCGTCATCGAGATTCTTGAGAGCCTTCTCGGAGACGTTCGGGATGTCGCGGGTGAATTCCTCGCGGCCGAGCTTGGTCTCGCGGATTTCGATGTCGAACTCTTCGATGTGGATCGAGGTGAAGGTATCGGCTTTCACGAGCTTTTCGCTGATGACGATGGCGTCTTCGAAGTTGTAGCCGTCGTAGGTCATGAACGCGACCAGCACGTTCTTGCCGAGGGCGAGTTCGCCGTTCTTGCAGGCGGGGCCGTCGGCGATGATCTGGCCCTTCTTGACGCGCTGGCCGAGGGAGACGAGGGGCTTCTGCGTGAGGCAGGTCTTGTCGTTGAGGCCGGCGTTCTTGCGGAGGACGTATTCGTCGGAGTTGTCGACCACGATGCGCTTGGCGTCACAGAAGGTCACGACGCCGGAGCGTTCCGCCTTGATGACCATGCCCGAATTGCTCGGCACGTGCTTTTCCATGCCGGTCGCCACGACGGGCGGATCGGTCAGGAGCAGCGGCACGGCCTGGCGTTGCATGTTGGAACCCATCAATGCGCGGTTGGCGTCATCGTGTTCGAGGAAGGGGATGAGAGCCGCGGAGATGGCAACGGTCTGCTTCGGCGAGATGTCGACGTACTGCACGTCGGCGCCCTTGATCTGGTTGAGTTCGCCGTTGACGCGGGCGAGGACCATATCCTGCCGGACCTTGCTGTTCTCCGGATTGACGACTTCCGGCGGAGCAACGACGGACTTCATTTCCTCGTCGGCACGGAGGTACTTGGTTGCGCCGGCGACCTTGCCGCTCTCGACCACGCGGTACGGCGTGATGAGGAAGCCGTAGGCGTCGATGCCGGCGTAGATCGCCAGCGATGCGATCAGACCGATGTTCGTGCCTTCAGGCGTTTCAATCGGGCAGACGCGGCCGTAGTGCGAAATGTGCACGTCGCGCACTTCGAAGCCTGCACGCTTGCGGTTCAGACCGCCAGGTCCGAGGGCCGAAAGGCGGCGTTCGTGCGTGAGCTGCGAGAGCGGGTTCGTCTGGTCGACCACCTGCGAGAGTTCGCTGCGGCCGAAGAAGAACTCGATCGAGCTGCTGATCGACTTGGAGTTGACCAGTTCGACGATCTTGGTGAGTTCGTTCGGATCCTTGAGCGACATGCGTTCCTGCACGGTCCGACGCAGCTTCAGGAACCCCTTGCGGAGTTCTTCAGCGGCGAGCTCGTCAATGGTGCGGAGGCGGCGGTTGCCGAGGTGGTCGATGTCGTCCACATAGCCCTTGCCGGCGCGAAGGTCCATGATGTACTTGAGCGATCCGAGGATGTCTTCAGCGCGGAGAGTCATCACATCTTCCGGCACGTTCTGTTCGAACTTGCGGTTGATGCGGAAGCGGCCAACCTTGCCAAGGCGGTAACGGTTCGCGTCGAAGAACTTTTCGGCGAAGAGCGTCTTGGCCTTTTCTTCGTGCGGCGGGTTGCCGGGACGAAGGCGGCTGTAGATCTTGAGCAGCGCATCCTTATAGGAGACGGTGCCGTCTTCCTGGATCGTGTTGAGAATGATCGGGTCGTTGACGCGTTCGATGACCTCGACCTTCTTGATGGAACTGCCCTGAATCTTGGCGACGGAATCGCCGATCATCGCGCCGGACTTGACGATTTCTTCGCCGGTCTCGGTGTCGACGATGGCGCCGACGGCATAGAAGTCGGCCTTGAGCTGACCGACCGGGACGGTCTTGGTTTCGTAGAACGCGCGGAGGAGTGCCTCGTTGGTCGAGAACTTCTCATCCATGGCGCGGAGGAAGGTGGTCGCCGGGATCTTGGCCGACTGGTCGATGCGGACGGCCATGACGTCCTTCTTGGTGACGTTCATCTCGATCCAGGAGCCACGCTCCGGGATGACGCGGCAGGCATGCAGCGGCCGGTCGCCTTCCTGGGAGTCGATCACGAAGTCCACACCAGGGGAGCGGTGAAGCTGGGAGACGATGACGCGTTCAGCACCGTTGATGATGAACTCGCCGCCGCCGGTCATGATCGGGATTTCGCCGAGGTAGATGGCCTCTTCGAGGATGTCCGGCTTGTCCTTGCGGGACAGGCGCACCCGGACCCGGAAGGGCATGCCGTAGGTCAGCCGAAGCGCCCGGCACTCGTCCTGCGTATAGCGGGGCTTGCCGAGGTCGTAGCTCATGTATTCCAGTTTCATGTTCCCGTCATACGACTCGATGGGGAACACTTCGCGGAGGAGAGCTTCCAAGCCTTCGATCTTCCGTTTCTCGGCCGGGATGTCGGCCTGGAGGAATCGCTTGTAAGCCGCGGTCTGCACATCAATTAGGTTCGGGATTGGAAGTGCATCGCCACGTTTCGAATAATCACGCACCTGCGTTACACGCATTATGACACCTCTGCCTAGTGGTTCCGATGGAGTTACGCCACCGCCGGGCTTGCGTTGGTCAACGAATCTTCAAAATGTATGGGTACGAACGGGGAGGGCAAAAAAGTACGGGCAAAACATTTCATAGTCCCGCAATATAGTCCGAACACTATCGCAAAGCAAGTGCCGCGATTACAAAAATTAAAGGGATTCGCCCGCTGCTCCAGTTCTCCCGCTGGTTTCAAAGCAGTCCCGCCGCTTGCATACGTCTCATAAGGCACGCCAAGCCAACCATTATAATAGCCCCAGCGGGTGAATTTGGCGAGCGTCGAGCCGCAAAATGCCGAAATCCGGAACGTTACAACTTTTTTATTCCTTTTTTACCAAACTCTGCAATAAAAACAGCTCAGTGCCGTATAGTTAGCCGGTGAAACCATTAGAGACCACAACTAAACCGCCCGTCGTCACAGACGTGGACCCCGGTGCCCCTGTCGCCGTGCTTCTGCAACTGGGCAAAGAGGAGCGGTTTTCGCTCTCCGCCGACGGGTGTGCGGGGCTTCTCCTGGAGATCGTTCCGCTGATCATGCGGGCCGTGCGCACCATTCACAGCGAACAGGCGCTGGACCTGACCGTCCCGCAATTTCGCGCGCTGCTCTTCGTTCAGAGACACAGAGGAGCGAGTTTGTCCGAGACGTCCGAATTCCTGGGGCTGACGCTCCCCTCCTCGTCCAAACTTGTGGACCAGCTCGTCAAGCGCCGGTTCCTGGATCGCGAAAGCGATCCGGTGGATCGTCGCCGAATGGTGCTAAGACTCACCGCCCGCGGCAACGCTCTATTGAAGAACGCTCATGCCGCCGTGCGGGCGAAACTGGCGGACATTCTCAAGGGCCTGAGCCCCGCGGAACTGGCGACCCTGCACGACACCCTCGGCCTGCTCCAGAGATCGTTCCCGGAAATGCCGGCCGTTGTAACCACTCTCACTGACATTGGTGCTTCGAGGAAACAATGAAGAAGTTCGTCATATTAAGCATCCTCGCACTCGCCCTGCTCGGTGGCGGCGGCTATGTGTGGTACGCCCACGCCGAAGCGGCGGCCGCGGAAAGCGCCAAGGATGCGGTCGCCACCGCCAAGGTGGAACGCAAAACCCTGCGTGTTTCCGTGCAGAGCCAGGGAGCGGTGGCGAGCAACCAGGACGTGGACATCAAGTGCAAGGCGAGCGGAAACATCATCACGCTTCCGTACACGGATGTGAGCGCCGCAGTTCCGCCGGGTGCGCTGCTGCTGGAGCTCGACGATAAGGATCAGCTTCCTGCATACGATACCGCCGTGGCGGTGGTGCACGCAGATGAAGCCAAGATCGAGGAAGCGAAGTTGAATTGGCAGATCTCCAAAATGAGCCTGCAAACGACGCAGCAACGAGATGAAGCGGACCTCTCCTCCGCCAAGGCCAAGGCGGCGGACGCACACGCCAAAGCTCAACGCACCGAGCAGCTTTTCCAGGACAAACTCGCGAGCAAGGAGGATCTCGAAACCGCGCAGACGCTCGCAGCCCAGGCGGATGCGGACGTGGCCACCGCACAGGCCGCCATTGCCGAACTGGAACAAACCAAGCTGCTGATCGACACCAAGGAAAAGCAGATCGCCGAAATTGAGGCCCAATTGGTCCAGGACACAGCGAAAAAAAAGACCGCCGAACAGAACGTCGGTTACTGCAAAGTCTACGCGCCTCTGCCCGCGCCTGGACAGGAAAACGACCCGCCCCAGTGGTACATCTCCAAGATGACTGCGGGCGTCTCCGTCGGCTACCTGGTGCAGTCCGGCTCGTCGGGGACCTCGGGCGGCACAACCATCATGACCCTCGGCGACATGAGCCACGTGTTTATTCTCGCCACGGTCGCGGAAAGCGATATCGGGGGCCTGCTGACGCGCTTCCTCGCCGGACAACAACTGCCGGTGGACATCACCGCCGACGCCTATCCCGGCGTGAAGTTCAAAGGCAAAGTCGTGCGCATCGCACAAACAGGCGTAAGCACCAGCAACGTCGTCACGTTCGAAGTGAAAATCGAAGTGACGAGTCCGAACCGCAATCTGCTCCGCCCGCTGATGACCGCTGACGTGGAGATCGTCAGCGCCGAACGGCCGGACGCGATCCTGATTCCTGTGCAGGCCTTCTCCCGCAAACGTGCCGATGCAGCCACCGAAAGCGCCACCCGGCAGGCAAACGCCTCTTCAGCCGCTGCCCCCTCGCAGGAAAGCGCCGACACGCAACCCGCGGCAGCAGGCACTGAACAACCGCACGGTCGCCGCGGCGGCAAGCGCAAGAACGCCAACGCCGATCAGCAACCCACGACGTTCTCTGACCAGCCCCTCGAAGGATCCGTCACCGTGCTCACCGCTTCCGGCGCCCAGGAACAACGCGACGTCATCGTTGGCGTCACCGACGGCGCAAGCTACGAGGTCCTCAACGGCCTCAATGAAGGCGACACCGTCGTGCTCAACAAGATGGGTGCGGACTCCAAGTGGCGCGGCAACCGTGGGGGCGGCGGTGGCGGTGGCGGCGGTATGATGCGCGGCATGGGTCATTAATCATCCACCCGGCGGCGAACACAATCGCCGCCGGCACACCGTGAGGATTCCCCGTGAACGAAGCACTGCTCCAGGCCCACGACCTCGTCAAGACCTACATCATGGGTGACAACGTCGTCAATGCGCTCAACGGCGTCAGCCTCGCCATCCACGAAGGGGAAATGGTCGCCATCCGCGGGCCCTCCGGCTCCGGCAAGAGCACCCTCATGAACATCCTCGGGTGCCTCGACCGCCCCACCTCCGGCCGATACGTCCTCGCCGGCGAAGACGTCAGCCAGATGGACGACAACGCCCAGGCCAACGCCCGCAACCGCAAAATCGGCTTCGTTTTTCAGACGTTCAACCTCCTCCCGCGAATGCGAGCCATCGAGAACGTCGAGCTTCCGCTGCTTTACTCGGGCGCGATGAATGCCAAGAAGAAGGCCATGGCGGCGCTCGAAGCCGTCGGCCTCGCCGAACGATATCACCATCTGCCCAACCAGCTCTCCGGCGGCCAGAAGCAACGCGTCGCCATCGCCCGCGCCATGGTCACCGATCCCGCCATCATCCTCGCCGACGAACCCACCGGCGCTCTCGACACCAAGACCGGCGAAGACATCCTCAACCTCTTCAAGAATCTCAACCGCGATCACGGCCGAACCATCATCATCGTTACCCACGACCTCAAGGTCGCCGACTTCTGCGAACGCGAGATCTACCTCCGCGACGGCAAGATCGTGCCGAGCGAGCGCTCAATCTCCCGCCGACTCCCTCTGGAGCAGGCCCCCCCCGCGGAAGGCCGTCACCTCATCGAGCCCGCCAGGGAGGCGTAACGAATGCTTCTCTGGATCATCATCCGCAGCTCCTTCCAGAGCCTGATGGCCAACAAGACGCGATCCCTTCTCGCGATGCTCGGCATCATCATTGGCGTCGGCGCCGTCATCGCCATGCTCGCCATGGGCGCCGGAGCACAGCAGCAAATCCTTTCCAGCATCCAGTCGATGGGCACCAACCTCCTCATGGTGCGGCCCGCGCAAATCTCCAGCGGCGGTGTCTACGGCGGCATGGCCCAGACAATGAGCGTTGAAGACGCCGTCGCCCTCAGCCTGCTTCCCGGCGTCGAAGCTGTCACGCCCGCCGTTCAGGGAATGGCGCAGGTCGCCTACGGCAATCGCAACAGCCACACCAGCGTCGCCGGCGGTTCCGTCACCTTCTTCCAGATTCGCAACTTTCAGATCGACCAGGGTCGCTCGTTCACCGAGGAGGAGGCCGAGGGTTTGGCCCGCGTCGCCGTGCTTGGGCCGGTCACCGCGAGCAATCTCTTCGGGGCCAACTCGCCCCTCGGCGAACGCGTCCGCATCAACGGCATCCTCTTCACCGTCGTCGGCATCACCAAGGCCAAGGGCGACCAGGGATGGTTCAACCCCGATGATCAGGTCTTCGTCCCCTACACCACCGCCATGAAACTCCTCTTCGGTCAGACCGTGCTCCGCGAAATCGACGTCTCCTGCGCTGACGGCGTCGACCTCAACGTCGTCTCTGGCGAACCCGCTAGTGCCGACCCGTGGCACCGCGAAGGGTTCAAGCACGATACCCCCCCACCGATGACCTCCATCGCCGGCGTGCTCCGCCTCCGCCACAAGCTCGCCGCCGACACCGCCGATGATTTCCGCGTCCAGAGCCAGGCCGACATCATCGCCATGGCCAGCGACAACATCTGGACCTTCCGCATACTCCTCGCCTCCATCGCCCTCATCTCGCTCCTCGTCGGCGGCATCGGCATCATGAACATCATGCTCGTCACCGTCACCGAACGCACCCGCGAAATCGGCACCCGCAAGGCCATCGGCGCCAAGAACCGCGACATCCTCCTCCAGTTCCTCGTCGAATCCATCGTCATGTCCGGCGTCGGTGGAACCCTCGGCGCGCTCATGGGCATCGGCCTCGCCAAGGGAATCCCCCTGATCCCCATCTTCAACCGATTCCTCACGATCGTTGAGCCCGCGGTCGTCATCCTGGCGATTTCCGTCGCCGCTTTCGTCGGTATTTTCTTCGGACTCTATCCGGCCTATCGGGCCAGCCGGCTCGACCCGATTGAAGCGCTGCGATATGAGTAATGCTCTTTTCCACTTCGTTCTTCGATTTTGATTTCGCGTCGGGGGCTTGATTGGAAGGCTGGAATGAATAAGCGGTGCGTGGTGTCGGGTCTGATGTTGTCGGTCGCGGCGGCCGTGGCAGGATGTTCTTCTCTCGATCTCGGGCCGGAACCCTCAAATGTCGTGAGCCCCAGCGATCGCGGCGCAGTCTCGCTGACCGATCCGAATCTCAATGCCGTCACGCCACTCGCCGCGCCGGAAGTGGCCCAGGGCGTCATCGAATACGGCGCCGCAACCATGCCCGCCCAGGGACAGTCGCCGCAGACCATGCCCGCGGCGACGCAGCCCGCCACCACACAACCGGCTGCCACCACCAACCCATCCCGGAACTTGGGCCTCGGCAACGCCCCCGCTTCCCAGCCCACCCCCACGCGCAACGCCCTCGGCCACATCGACGTTCCCGACGCGCTCGACGTGCAGAACGCCATTCTCGTCGGCCTGCAGAACAACGTCAGCCTGCGCGTCCAGCGCTACAACACCCCCATCCAGCGCACCCAGGAAGAGACCCAGCGCGCCGCCTTTGATCCCACCGTCAGCGGCCAGATCTCCGGCGGACGCGCCGTGACCTCCAACGGCTCCTCCTCCCGCCATGGTCAATCCAACACCGCCGATACCGTCAACGCCAATGCGGCCATCTCCGAGTTCCTCCCGACCGGCACCACCATCAGCGCCGCCATCCGCAGCAACAACGTCTTCTACTCCGACACCAATTCCAGCCTCGATGCCGGCCTCAGCGTCACCCAGGCGCTTCTCCGCGGCGCGGGCCTCGACGTCAACCTCGCCAGCCTCCGCAGCGCTGAACTCTCCACCAAGATCACCCAGTTCCAGCTCCGCGGCTTTGCCGAGGATCTCGTCGCCAACATCGAGGAAACCTACTGGGATCTCGCCTTTGCCGAGCGGCAGGTCGTCATCGTCGAAAACGCCCTCGAGGTCGCGCAGGAACAGTTGGATTCAACGAATGCCTCCATCCGCGTCGGCCGCGTTGCTCCCACCGAGCGCGCCGCCGCACAAGCCCAGGTCGCCTTCGAAAGGGAGCAGTTGATCAGCGCCAAGAGCACGCTTGAAACCACCCGCCTTCGGTTTCTCGAGCTCATCACCCCCGCCGGTGAACCCTTCTGGAATCGCACCATCACCCTGCAGAACGCGCCCTTCGTCCCGCAAGGCGAAATGGATCCGGTCGATAAACACGCCTCCGTCGCACTCCGGCTCCGACCGGAAATCAATGAGACCAAGCTGCAAATCCAGCAGAACGATCTCACCATCGTGCAGACGCGCAACGGCCTGCTGCCGCAGCTCGATTTCTTCGTGAACCTCGACAAAACCGCCTTCTCCTCCAGCTTCGGTTCCGCCGTCTCCAACCTCAATGGTCCCGATTACTCCGCCATCGCCGGCATCAAGGGCAGCTACGACCTCGGCAACCGCGCCGAAAATGCCGCCTACCATTCTTCCATTCTCACACGGGAACAGACGCTCGAATCACTCCGCAACCTCGAGCAGACCGTCGAGATCGATGTCCGCACCGCCTACATCCAGGTCGTGAATCTCCGCCAGCAGATTGACGCCACCCGCGCCACCCGCGAAGCCGACGAAATCAGCCTTCAGGTCGAAACCGCCAAGTTCAAGGCCGGCCGCAGCACCTCCCTCCTCGTCGCCCAGACCCAGCAAAAACTCCTCGACGATCAGAAAAACGAAGTGCTCGCCGTCACCAGTCACCTCAAGGCCCTCGTCGAACTCTACCGCCTCGAAGGTTCCCTCCTCTATCGCCGCGGCATCGATGCCCCCGGCGGAAAACCCGTCGAAGGACCCGCATGGCATTGATAGAAGTCGGAAGTCAGTAGTCAGTAGTCGGAAGTCAGACGACGAGGCGCAATGGGTCTCTGACTTCTCACTTCTGACTTCCGACTTCTCACTGCTCACTTCCCCCCTACTTCGTCCCAATCTTCATCACCGCATACGGCGGCTGACGCATATCCCTGCCGTCGTGAAACTGCGGCTGCCGCCCGATCTGATTCACCGTCATGTACAGGTCGCCGTTCTGCGCGAAGCTGAGCGTGTCCGGCCAGATCAGCCGCGGATCTTCCACGAACTTCTCGAACTTCACCGGCGTTCGCGTCGGGTCTCCACGCATGATCGCGTGCTGCTCATAATTCGTCAGGTACAGCGTCCCATCCTTGCCGATGAGCATCCCGTCGGACGCAAAACCCATGTCGCCGAAATCCTTCACCCCCTCGCTCACCTGCTCCGCTTCCACCGTGCGGTCCACCAGCAGGCTCGTGGCGATCGAATAAAAACGGCGCGATGACAGCGGCCGCCAGTAGAGCGTCTGCCCGTCCGGCGAAAGGGCGATCGAGTCCGCGCCCACCGTCATCGGCCTGGGCTCCCTGCCCCCCTCCCGCACCATCAGCGGTTCCCCTTCGACGATGGGAACGAACTTCGGTTCCGCCAGAACGCTCGGCTCCCCGCTCAAACGCCGCCACGATTCCCCCGACCCGGTGTCCACCACGATGATCCCCGCATCTCCCTGACTCGCCGAATCCGTGATGTACGCCATGCCCCGATCCACGTCTATCCGAACGTCGTTCAGATAAGTCGCGGGCAGCGCAACCTCCGCGGGAAAAATGATCTTCTTGATGATCTTGTTCGTCGCCAGGTCGATCTCCACCAGCTTCGGCCCCCTGGGAAAATTCCTTTCCAACTTGAGATTGCCCGAATCGAGCGCCCACAGATGATTCGCCGAATCCACCACGACCGACTGCACCGAGACGAAGCAGCTCGCTGGGTCCGATTCATTGAGCTTGTTGATCTGCGCATCCGGATACGGAACGATCTTTGAATCCTTCAGTTCAACCACGGTCGAATCGACCGGATCGCCCCAGCGCGAAAACGAAAGAAATATGCGGTTGTCGTGCGAGACGGTGATGCCCGTCGGCATGGCGCCGCTCAATTCCGCAACCACCTTGAGCGCCGGATTTTCCTGCGCGCTGGCGGCGTCCTGCACGTGAGACAGCGGCTTGCCCGCCTTCGGGTCCGCTATCTCCTGCGCTGAAAGCAAACCGTTCGAAGCGCAAATCGTCAGAGCGCCAACCAGCACAATCCTGTCAATGTGTAACATGGAAACCTCCTGCGTCCCAACGCCGCAGGGCCCATGCAGCGCTTCATCGGCCGACGCGCGATGCCACGCCCGGCATTACCGAAGCGTATGCATTGAGCGTCAGTTCGGCAACCCGATCCCATGTGTAGTTTCTCTCCACCAGTTGCCGCCCCGCATCCCCCATCTTCTGCCGTTCTTCCGGGCTTGCCGATAGTATCTCGTCCAGCGCCGCTGCGGTCGCTTCCACCGTCAGCGGAGTCACCTTCCCGGCGCCTGCGGTGGCCACCTCCGGAAAATGGCAGTTCTCCGAAATCGCCACCGGCGTCCCTGTCGCCAGCGCTTCAGTGATCGCCAGACTGAACCCTTCCTGCCGGCTCGGAAGCGCGAAACACGTGGCGCTCCGATACGCCGCAAACTTCACCGCACCATACAACGAGCCCGGCGTATGAACGCGATCACTGAGCTTATGGTTCTCGATCCGATGCATGAAGTCGCCGAGCGAACCGCCGTCCGGCCCAACCACCAGCAACTGGGCCGTGGGGTGCCTGGGTGCGATGGCTGCGAACGCCTCCGCCAGAAGGTCCAGCCCCTTCTTGTAGTGCGCCCGGCCGAGAAACAGGATGCACGGCTTGCCCCGCAGATGGCGAAAACGCACTTTGAATTCCTCCTCGCCGCTGTCGTCGTCCACCTCATCGAGGAAGACGGCGTTCGGAATGACAAGCTGCGGCGGACGCAGACGCAGCGGACCCGTGAACCGGTATTCATCCTCATTCAGCGTATGCAGAAAAGCCGCACCGTTGAGCATCTTTCGATGCGTCAGCGCCAGGGCAACCCGCTTTTTCCAGGCGCGCTGCTGCAGATTCCACGGTTCGAGCATCCCGCATGGCCGCAGGATGTACGGAATATTGTGGCGCCGCGCACAAGCGGCGGCGAATACCAGCATCGGCTCCCAGACGCCATGGAGATGCATCACATCCGAAAACGGGACAACCATCTCATAGAGCGGATGCAGCCGCATCCCGAACCAGCGGCGCAGCGGCGTGATCCACGGACTCAACAGCAGGTGCACGCGCTCAAAGCCGGGAATCCTGGCCGTCGAGCGATCAAAGTCGCGGCGGCTGCTGGTATGCAGGCTGGAGATGATGGTCACACGATGCCCTCGCGCTGCCTGCGCGGCGGCAAGCCGCGCCGTCACCGTCGCCGGCCCGCCTGTGCTCGGACTGATCGATGCCAGCACGTGCGTGATATGAATCGCGCGCGCAACCCCCTTCGAGGCAGGGAAAACCGCCTGCGCGATGACATCCGTACGTCCTAACACTTCCAAAGACCCACCTGTATCGGACTCCGCATCGTTCCTCGCAACTCGCGGAGTGGGATTCATACCAAGCGCCTGGTGCGCGTTCTGTAACTGCCGAATATTGGCCATACCCTCAATGTCAGCCAAAGTAGCGGGTAGCTTATGAGAAAATAGTAAGATTTCGCAATAGGGACAAATACCGCCTTTGAAGCACGGTTCAACAACCGTGACAATAAGTATTGTCCTGCCTATTGATTAGGTTTTCTCACCCACAACAATCGACCCCAAACGTTTACCGAATCGATAGCCCTGCGGTTTCCGGGGCTCCCAGGAGCATGTTCAGGCACTGAACCGCCGCGCCGGCGGCGCCTTTGCCCAGGTTGTCCAAGCGGCACAGCAGAACTATCTGCCCTTCCCCAGTATGGTTGCCAAAGACGGCCAGATCCGCCCGGTTCGTATCGTTGCAGGCGGTCATATCGAAGAAGCCGTCGTCGAGCGCGCGGGCGGGATCGAAAGGGAGCACTTCGACAAATGGCTCCCTTTCGTAGTGCGCGGCGAGTTGCGCGTGTACTTTTTGCGGACTTTGTGCGCCTCTCAGCAGGCTCACGGGCAGGAATACTTCGACCGCCAGCCCGCTGTGAACGTTGCACACGACCGGGGTGAAGAGCGGCGGATGCGTCAGGCCGGCGATCTTCTGCATCTCCGGAAGGTGTTTGTGGTTCATGCCGAGAGCGTAGTGACGCGGGGCTTTGAGTTTGCCAGGGGCGTCGGGGGCTTCGTACTGCGCGATCATTTTCTTGCCGCCGCCGGAGTACCCGGTGAGGGAAAAGCACGTAAGGATCGCCTCGGCGGGAATGATGCCGGCGGAGACGAGCGGGTACACACTGAGGAGAAAAGCCGTTGCGTGGCAACCGGGGTTGGCGATCCGCTTCGACGTTTTAATTTTCTTCCGATGCGCCGGGGAGAGCTCGGGGAGACCATAAGCCCACGCGGAGTCTGTGCGGAAGGCGGTGCTGGCGTCGATGACTCTGGTGTAGGGGTTGTCGATCATCGCGACGGCTTCTCTGGAGGCGGCGTCGGGGAGGCAGAGGAAGGCGACGTCGGCGGCGTTGAGGAGGCGCTTGCGCTCGGCGGGATCCTTGCGCTTGTCGGGGTCGATTTTCAGGATCTCAATGTCATTGCGCGCGGCAAGGTATTCGTTGATCCGCAGGCCGGTGGTGCCTTCCTGGCCGTCGACGTAAATCTTGGATTTCATGGCTGAAAACCGTTAAACACGAAGGACACAAAGAGCACGAAGGACCACAAAGGCTTCCCATAAATAAGCAACGGCGTTCCGTTTGGAACGCCGTTGAGGGGAAGATCGGGAGTGGTTGCGTTCCGATTAACGCTTGGAGAACTGGAAGCGGCGGCGTGCACCGCGCTGGCCGTACTTCTTACGTTCCTTCATGCGGCTGTCGCGGGTGAGGAAGCCGCCGTCTTTCTGGGCGGGGCGGAGGGTCGGGTCGAAGAGGGAGAGGGCGCGACCGAGGCCCTGGACAAGGGCGCCGGCCTGGCCGGTGTAGCCGCCGCCGGAGACGTTGCAGGTGATGTTGAGATTGCCGGCGATGTTGGCGGCGATGAGCGGGGAGCGGACGTAGTGCCGATCCTTGGTTTCCTTGAAGTAGTCATCGACCTGGCGGTTGTTGACGACGAACTTGCCGTCGCCGGCGGTGATGCGGACGCGGGCGATGGACTTCTTGCGGCGTCCGGTGCCGATGAAGAAGGTTTTGCCGCCGACGACGACCTTGCCACGAGTCGTGGGGGCCTTGGGGGCGACGGGGGTGGTCGGGGTGGTCGGGGTTGCCGGTGCGTCTGCCATGTCTTAGTTTCCGGTAATTGGTAATTGGTAAATAGTAATCGGTAATTCTTACAGTTCGAGTTTCTCGGGGCGTTGGGCGGTGTGCTGGTGCTTGTCGTCCTTGTAGCACTTGAGTTTGCGGAGCATCTTTTCGCCCATGCTGCTCTTGGGGAGCATGCGGCGGACGGCCATTTCAAACACAGTGTTGGGCTTGCGGGCGAGGAGGTCCTTCATGGTGGCGACGCCGTGACCGCCGGGGTAGTAGGTGTAGTAGTCGTACTGGCGCTGGTCGAGCTTGCGGCCGGAGACTTTGATCTGGGCGGTGTTGATGACCACGATGTAATCGCCGGTGTCGACGTTGGGGGTGTAGATCGGCTTGTGCTTGCCCATGAGCCGCATGGCGACTTCGGAGGCGAGGCGGCCGAGGGTCTTGCCGGCGGCATCGACGATGTACCAGCGGGCATCGACGTGGCCGGTCTTGGCGAGGGTGGTCTTGCCGGCGGACTTGGCGATTCTGCGGATCGGCTTGGCGGGAGCTGCGGTGGTCATGGCTACCTGTCTTTCGGTCGTTCGAAAATCACTGCAAAGGCGCGCGGATTGAGTTAAACCGGGTCCGCGGCGGGGAATTGGGTAGTGTACGTTTTTGGGCGGTAAAGTCAAGGGTTGCGGGAACGTGTAAGGACGCAAAGACGAAGAAAGGCTGGGGCATCGGGAAAAGAAATCGAGTTTTGTGCCCAAGGTACTCATGGTGGGGCCAAGGTACTCATGGAATTGAGGGAGGGCTCGCGGACATGTGCGGAGGGTGGGGCATTTGGGTTTGATGGGTGCAGCGGGTTGCACCTTGTGGGTTTTTGCGCGGGAAATGAGGGTGGCGGGAGGGTGGGTGGCATCGGGGTGCGAGTGTGGTGGGGTGTGATGGCATGGGGGCCCCTCCTCCCGGGTTTTTCGGTACCGAATTTTAACCTAACTTACTTTGAGAGGCAACAAGAAAATCGGAAATTGACGAAGATGGTATAATCCGCTTTGTTGAGGGAGTTTTTTATGACCTATAAGGCACACATCAAGAACGGCGCGATTGTGCTGGATGAACCGATGCACCTGCCCGAGGGAACGGTGCTGCAGATTCAGCCGGTTGAGCCGGCCGTGACTTTGGGGGACCTGCTTCAGGATGTGGCTGGGAAGGGGAAGAATCTTCCCTCCGACGGCTCTTCGCAGCACGATCATTACATTTATGGAACTTCCAAGCGATGAGACGGGTCTTCGCGGATACGTCCTATTTCATCGCGGTCATTGTGCCAGACGATGTCGCTCATGCTCGTGCGCAGGCGCTGGCCAATGAGTAATTCCGGCTGGTCACGACCGCGTGGATTATGACGGAGCTTGCGGCGTATCTTTCGGCTCCGGACAATCGCCCCTTGTTCAACCGTCTGCTGGCCCGGTTGCGCACCAGCCCGGTCGTGGAATTTATTCCTGCCTCGCAAGAACTGTTTGACCGCGCTGCGGAGCTTTACGCTGACCGTGCCGACAAATCCTGGAGTCTCGTGGATTGCATCTCGTTCCATGTTATGGAAAGTGAGGAGATCACCGACGCGCTCACGACGGATCATCACTTTATACAAGCTGGGTTCAAGTCGTTGCTGTTGTAAGGGATGTGTCAGAGCGGGGAGGGGAGGAACATGGGGGATATTGAGTCCGAGGCTGTTGCATCGGCGGATTAGTTCGTAGACGAGACGGGCGTCTTGGGGGAGTTCGAGGAGGGGGATGGGGAGAGAGGGTCTTTTTGGGGGCGTTGAGCTTCGATCTGCCTGGCTGTGCGGTCGATCCGCTTCGTTGGGGCGGTACCTGGGCGAGTTTGAATCGGAGGGTGTGGAGGTGGGTGGAGGCGGGGGTGGAGGGTGAGAAAGTTGGTGATGATGGCATGAAGGACCCCTCCCGTGGTGGGCGCGCGGTCCGGCAGACCGACGCTTGTTCGTATTACAGTAGGGCAGCGGAGCGGAGGCAAGAGAATTCGTGGGAATAGATCTGGAGGTAGGATTCCGCCGGCATTGGGCCCGGTCCCCACATACCGCCCCGGTAGGGGCACCAGCCTTCAGCACGGCAAGCCCGCAAGGGCGCGGCCGTGGGATTGCGAAGCGGATCACGATTGCCCGCCCCGGAAGGGGCGCAAGCCGAGTCGCTCAATCGAAGACAAAGCGAGGGTCGTATTCGATTTCATGTCGCCTGCGGCAGCGACGAAGGGAAAAGAATGAAGGGTACCCTGCGGGGCTGCGGCCCCGCAGGGCTTAAGGGTAAAAGGGCCAAAGAGCAAAGGGCTTAATTCGCAGCACCCCTCCGCCGAATCAGCATCCCAATGACGCCAATACTGAGAACCCCCAACGACGCCGGCTCGGGAACCTGGGAGACACGAAACCCGACGTCGCCGCCCGCGTACGACGGGTGGGGATCGTAGCTGCGGACGCTGGACTGCAGGTTATAGACGCCATTGTCGAACGACCCGCCACGCAGGCCGCCATACGAACCGTATATGCTCCTATCGTCCCATTGCCATACGTCTCCGCCTTGGTCGAACGTCCCGTACGGGCTGGCGGAGTTCTGGAATTGGCCGACCACGGTCGTGTAACGACCGTTATCGATGGGGTACGGCCCGGTTCCCGTGTAGCAGTTGGCGTTGTTTCCCAAGGGATCGGCCAGGTTGTTCCCCGGGGCCGTGTTGCTGCTGGTGGGGAAGAGGTAATAGTTGCCCGCGGCGGGATTGTAGTACGCCGCCTTGTACCACTCATCCTCGCTGGTCACCGCCCACGTCGTGCCGGTGTTGCGGGTAATCGTGTTGTTGGCCATGCCCGTCGACGTCAGCGTGTAGGCTCCATCCTCGGTGGTGCTGGCGTTCTGCGCGCCCGTCGGCTGGCCGTTCTGCAGCCAATTGGCGAAGCGGCAGGAATCCCAGAAGCTCACGTAGTTCACGGGGCGATTGACGGAGGCCGGATCCACGCTGTAGACGTAACTGCCGCTGCTGCCCGTTCGCGTGATGCCGCTGCCATAATCAGTACGAGCTTGGGTGGTATTGTAAAGTCCATAGGTATCCGTTTTGGCCACCGCGTTGAGAAACGCCGTGTACTGCCCCGCCGTCACGTCGTACTCGCCGATCCTGTAGGCGTAATTCACCTGGCCGTAGCCGGTGGTGCCGTCATCCATTACCCGCGTATCCTTCGCATTCCCCGGATTGCCCACCGGCACCATCACCAGGCTGGTTTGGCCTGATGGCATGTTGAATACATCCTGCGCCGAGGCCATCCCCGCCCCGGCCAGCAGCACGCTCGCCGCCACCGCCAACCCCAAAAACCGACCGAAATTCTTGCCAACCATAGGATGCACTTCTCCAACTGCCCGCGCGTAGCGAGCCAACTGCCAGTCCGCGCCCAGCGCGAACCACTTACCACCCGCCCCGCAGGCACGCAGACCATCCGCGCACCCCGACTGGGGCGAAAACTCTCCCCCTCTCGCTTGGAATCCCACCGACAGGCCATGGACAACCCAGCGGCCAGCCGAATGAGCGATAGAAATGGCTGGGGGGGGGGGTACAAACTCTCCCACCGCATAACCCCTACCACTCGCAATCTACCCCCGATCTACGCGGGGTCAATTTCTTTTTACCGTTTTGGCGAAAATCATTCGCGCCGCCCCCCCCCTCGCGACGTAAACTAGCCACGGCGCGGCAAAGCCGCAAACAAAACACGAAGTCACGAAGGGGCCAAGACCACGAAGAAAAACTTGAACCACAGAGGGCGCACAGAGAACACAGAGACGCACAGAGTCGGAGGGCAGGGAATTCTTCTCAGGCCCGCAAGAATTCGGTGGATAGTAATTCGAAAAACGCTAAGGACACGAGAGGGGGGAGTTGGCGGGGAGGCTCGATTTCCGGTTGGACGCTTCCTGACGGTCGCGTCTCCGAGTGCCTTCAGTGCGCGGATTGGTGACGCTGACGGAAAAACGGGCACGTTCGGCGAGGGTTTCCGCCTGCTTTGAGAGGGGGTGTTTGGGGTGCGTAACAGAAATGGCGGCAGCCGTGGGGGCGTGCGGTGTCGAAGGTGTTTGCATCGCCTGCGCGAGGAGCCGGCCCTTTGGTTCTCGAGCGCGAGGGCCGGGACTAAGCGATTGGGGCACTTCCGGGACTTTGGATTTGTGAAGATCGATGAACGTTGGGCTGAGGTGGAACGGGTTCATCTAGGGGGCAGGGGAACTCGTAGTCGTCTGTGTGGACAAAGTGGGTGCGTGAGATGGGATGCGAGATGATCAGTGCGGTGGTTCCTTGCTTTAATCAGGGGCGGTATCTGGGGGAGGTGGTGGAATCGTTGCTGGGGCAGCGCGGCGTGGATGGGGAGAGGTTGCGCGGGGGGGTGGAGGTGATTGTGGTGAATGATGGGTCGACGGATGAGACGCGGGAGGTGGCGGCGCGGTTTGGGGGGCGGATCAGGTATGTGGAGCAGGAGAATGGCGGGGTGTGTGCGGCGCGGAATCGGGGGTTGACCGAGGCGCGGGGGGAGCTGGTGCACTTTATTGATGCGGATGATTATGTGGGGGCGGGGTTTTATGCGCGGATTTTGCGGGCGGTGCGGGAGCGGCCGGAGGCGGGGTTTTGGTATGGGGATTGTCATATTGTGGATGAGCAGAAGCGGTTTGGGTGGACTTGGCGGGCGGAGGAGATGGCCCCCCCCGGAGATGCGTTTCATGCGTGTTTGGCGCGGGATTATGCGGGGACTTGTGCGGCGGTGATTCGGCGGGAGGTGGTGGAGCGGGCGGGCGGGTGGGATCGGGCGTATCGGGGGGCGGAGGATTGGGAGTTGTGGATACGGATTGCGCTGATGGGGACGAAGTTCATGGCGGTGCCGGGGGCGGATTCGTTTTACCGGCGGCATGAGGATTCGACGACGGGAGATTTTGAGAGGATGTATTTTGATGGGCTGAGGGTGATTCGGGCGCATTCGGGGCATCATGGGAGATGTGCGAAGTGTGCGGAGGCGGTGCGGGTGGGGAGGCGGGAGATGCGGCGGGTTTGTGTGGAGCGGAGTTACTGGCAGTCGATGGGGCGGGAGAAGCGGGCGAGCGGGATGCGGGGGGCGTTGGGGTTTTTGGCGCGGACGTGTTGGCGGGAGCCGGCGTTGGTGGGGGAAGTTTTGCGGCGGGCGCGGCGGGATCTTGGCGCTTTGACGTGGGGCCAGGACGCACGGAGGGATTCAGGTCGTGGCGCTGTCCGAGCGCATGGAATGATGGCTCTGGGGCGTGAGCTGAACCCGAACCACAGAGTCACAGAGACACAGAGACACAGCGGTTGAGATGATTGCGAGAGACAGAGTGGATTTGTCGATTGTTATTTGTGCGCATGAGGCGGCGGGGAGGATTGAGTGGGCATTGCGCGCGCTGGCGCGGCAGGAGGTGCCGGAGGGGATTTCGTGGGAGGTGATTGTCGTAGATAATGCGTCGCGCGATGGGACGGGGCGGGTGGCGCGGGCGATGGGGGAGAAGTTGGGGCTGAATCTGCGGGTGGTGTGGGAGGAGCGGGCGGGGTTGATTCATGCGCGGCGTTGCGGGGTGCGGGCGGCGCGCGGGGAGTTTACCTCGTATGTGGATGATGA
>Ga0335069_10001762_pt1 | contig 34311 bp, 32 predicted proteins | sample Lox_Sample_11_FD_206714 | JGI IMG/M metagenome (GOLD analysis project Ga0335069, IMG submission 206714) | Soil microbial communities from Loxahatchee National Wildlife Refuge, Florida, United States - Lox_Sample_1.1 | ecosystem: Environmental > Terrestrial > Soil > Wetlands | place: USA... | reverse complement strand
TGGTTGTAACGGTTCCCCAAGGGCCAAATCCTTCCGAAGCCAACCCTCTGAAAACGCTCAGAGGTCGCACTTCAGAATGGAATCCACCGATCTACACCCATTTAGCGTCTAAGGTATATTATCGGCAATAATAGATGGCCCCAAGCCCAGGAACGCGCTCAGGAACCTCTATTTCGGCGGCAGTTGGCGCACCATGGCCAAGGCGGCGTCCAGCAGTTTTCTCCGCAGCGCGTCGTCGCCGCACGCCTCGGCTTTCAGCCAAACCCAGCCCGGCATGAGCCGCGGTCCGGCGCGCATCGGTTCCACGTCCGGGCTGGCCAGCGCCCAATCCACGTTGTCCTTGCCGAGCCGCGCCAACATCCCGTCGTGGCGCGCGCCGCACAGCAGATTGCCGTGAAGCAGCCACGCCCGGCCGCCGAACATGGTCATTTCGCTGAGGTCCGGCTCGCCCTGCAGGTCCTCGCGCAACAACTCCTCAAGGCCTTCGTCCCGCGCCATGGCGCCAAATCCTCATCCGGCGAAAGGTTAACAGGGCAGCGCGCTACAGCCGCACCGTCAAGCCGTCGTAGGCCGGCTCGACGTTGGCCGGCAGCTCGCGCGCCAGGGTGCGGTAATCGAGATCGACGTGCAGATTGGTCAGGATCGCGCGCTCCGGCTTGACCCGCTCGATCCACGCGAGGGCCTGCTCGACCGAGGCGTGAGTCGGGTGCGGCCGGTAGCGCAGCGCATCGACGATCCATACCTTGACCCCGGCCAGGATCTCGAACGCGCTCTCGGGCAATCTGACCACATCGCTGGAATAGGCAAGGTCGCCAAAGCGATAGCCGACCGAGCGGATGTCGCCGTGGTCCTGGTCGAAGGTGGTCACGGGGATCGGCCCCGACGGTCCGTCGATGGCCCAGCCCACGCCGAACGGCGGCAGCTCGCGCATTTCGCACACCGCCGGATATCCGCTCTTGCCCTCGAACACATAATCGAACCGCCGCAGCAGCGTGCTCTGGGTATAGGCGTCGGCGTAACAGGGCGTGAGGCGACGGTTGTGCAGGTAAAAGGCCCTGAGATCGTCGATGCCGTGCGACTGGTCGGCGTGGTCGTGGGTGTAGAGCACCGCGTCCACGCGCTTGACTCCGGACCCCGCCGCCTGGGTGCGGAAATCTGGCGAAGTATCGACAATGATTGTGGTTTCGTGCTCTGGGCCGATGTCAGATTTCCGGCGCGCGAGCAGCGAGCAGCGGCTGCGTCGGTTGCGCGGCTCGGCGGGATCGCACGCGCCCCAGGCCCCATCGGCGCGCGGCACCCCGCCCGAAGATCCGCTGCCGAGGATCACGAATTCCAGAGCGCCCTCGCCCGCCGCCCCAGTCATGACGCCAGGCTCGCGTTGAGCGCAGTCTCGCGCGGAATGGCGTCGAACAGGGCGAAGAACGCATCGGCCGTGCGCCGCTCGGCCTCCGCCAGGCTCCAGCCGCGGATTTCGGCCAGCTTGGCCAGCACATGGCCGACATAGGCCGGCTCATTGCGCCGTCCGCGGTGCGGAACCGGGGCCAGATAGGGGCAGTCGGTCTCCACGATGATCCGGTCTTCCGGCATGTCGGCGATCACCGCCCTCACCTCGTCCGCCGCCTTGAAGGTGGCGATGCCCGACACCGAGAACCAGGCGCCGAGGGCCGCCGCGCGCCGCGCCAGCTCGGGGCCCGAGGTGTAGCAGTGCATCAGCAGCTTGAAGGGCGCGCGCGCATGGGCGTCCTCCAGCATATCGCCCATGACCGGGTCGGCCTCGCGCGTGTGAACCACCAGGGGCAGGCCGGTGCGCTGGGCCGCTTCGATATGGGTACGGAACACCGCCGCCTGCACATCGCGCGGCGACAAATCGTAATGGAAGTCCAGGCCGCATTCGCCGATGCCGACCACGCGCGGCCGGGCGGCCAGGCGCGCCAGGGCCTCCACCGTCAGGCCCGCGTGGTCCTTGGCCTCGTGCGGATGGGCGCCGACGGTGCACCAGATGTCCGGATGGGTCATGGCCAGGGCGTGCACGGCCTCGAACGACGGGATCTTGTCGCAGATGGTCAACATCAGGCCGACGCCGGCCGCGCGGGCGCGCGCGATCACCTGGTCGACCTCGCCCTCGAACTGCGGCGCGTGCAGATTGACGTGGCTGTCGATCAGCATGCTCAGGCCCGGGCCGCCAGCTTGAGCTGGCCCATGACGCTGAACAGCACGTCGGCCCGATCGAGGTTGACCGCCTCGGCCTCGCCGGGGGCGGCCTGCAGCCGCTCCCACGCCTGGGCCCAGCGATCGAGGTCGGGCTGCATACCTTCGCGCTCGACCGCGCTCAGGGCCATGGCGCGCACCTGGTCGGCCAGGCGGTCGAACAGCAGCTCGAAGCGCTTCTGGCCTTCCGCGCCGCGAAAGCCGTCGGCCGCCGCCAGCAGCGCCGCCTCGTCCACCTCCGGCAGTCGCGCAAGAATGTCGCGCGCCAGGGCGTCGGCTTCCAGGGCGCCGGCCGAGGCGAGATAGAGCGCCCTGCCCGGTCCGCCCCGCGCCATGTGCGCGAGCCGCTGTCGGCTTTCATCATCTAACAGCGTGTGTTGCGCAAGGAAGCTCGCGACGCGGTCCTCGCTCCACGGCGCGAAGGTCAGGCGGCGACAACGCGAGCGGATGGTGGCGATCAGGCCGCCCGGGCGGTGCGAGACCAACAGCAGCACGCCGCGCGCCGGGGGCTCCTCCAGGGTTTTGAGCAGGGCGTTGGCGGCGTTGATGTTCAGATCGTCGGCGGCGTCGACGATGGCGACGCGGTAAGGCGCGCTGGCCGGGGCCTTGGAGAAGAACTCCGGCAGGCGGCGCACCTCCTCCACCGGAATGGACTTGCGCGGCTTGCCGTCGTCGGTCCGCAGCTCCAGCACCATCAGGTCCGGATGCGAGCGCGAAGCGATCTGGCGACTGACCGGATCGTTCGGATCCGATCCCAGCGCGCCCATGGCCGGGTCGGGCCGCGCGCCCAGCAGGCGCCGGGCCACGCGGTAAGCAAAGGTGGCCTTGCCGACGCCCTCGGGCCCCACCAGCAGCCAGGCGTGGTGCAGTCGGCCGCGCGCCATCGCCGTCAGGAACTCGCCCTCGACCGCCTCGCCGTCGTGAAAGGCGAACACCGCGCGCGGATGAGGCGTCGCGCTCACAGCAGCCGATCCTTCACCGCCGTCCACACCGCCTCGGCCACCGCCTCGATCCCGGCCGCCGCGTCGATCACCGCGCAACGCTCCGGCTCGGCCTGGGCGATGGCCAGGAACCGTTCGCGCAGGCGCCGATGGAAGGCCAGGCCCTTGCCCTCGAAGCGGTCCTCGGCCCCGCCTCGCCCCTGCGCCCGGGCCAGGCCCGCCTCGGCTGGCAGATCGAACATCAGGGTCAGGTCGGGCCTGTCGGCGCCCACCACCGCGGCTTCCAGGCCGGCGATCAGGGCCTCCGGCGCCCCACCGGCCGCGCCCTGGTAGGCGCGGGTGGAGTCGGCGAAACGGTCGCACACCACCCAGGTCCCGGTCTCGAGCGCCGGGCGGATGGTCCGCTGAAGATGGTCGGCGCGGGCGGCGTAGAGCAGCAGGGTCTCGGTTTCGGCCGACCAGCGATCGGCCGTTCCGGTCACCAGCAGGGCGCGGATGGCCTCGGCGCCAAGCGAGCCGCCAGGCTCGCGCGTGGCGATGGCGTCGATCCCGGCCTGGGCGAGTCGGTCCAGAAGGCGCCTGGCCTGGGTCGATTTCCCGGCGCCTTCACCGCCCTCCAAAGTGATCAATCGGCCTCGCGTCACGGGCCTCACATTGGCCGGTTCGGCGCTCGGCGCAAGTGCGCTCTAGCGAATGACCATGACCTTGTAGAGCGTGCGGCCGTTCTGCACGACCGGCACGATCTGGGCCTGGCCGGACTGGGCGGCGGCGACGCGTTCGGCGTTTGCGCGGCTGGCAAAAGCGCCAACCTGGGTCGCGGGCTGAGTGATCGGTCGGATGACCGCGGTCGGCGCGGCGGGCGTTCCCTCCGCCAGGCTGGCCAGCAGGGCGTCGACGTCGGTCGGAGCGCCGGTCGATGAACCGGATGGGGCGCTGGCCGACGCGACCACGGCGGTGTCGATCACCGAGGCGGACGGCGCGGGCGTCGCGGGACTGGCCGCCGCGATCACCGCCGGCGCCGGCTGCGCGGGCGGCAAGGGCGTGGCGACGGGCGCGGCGCCCCAATCCATAGTCGCGGGCGAATGTTGAATCGGCCGGTCGTCGATCTGGGCGCCCAGGATAGGCTGAGCCGAAATCGGCGCGGGGACCGGCGGGGCGGCGATCGGCGGCGTATCCCGGACCTGATAGACCCGCGCGTCGGTGGCCCGCTCGGGCGCCGGCCCGACATAGCGCACGCGCACCTGGGCCACGCCCTGGCCGTAGAAGCCCAACTCCTTGGCCGCCTGTTTGGACATGTCGATGATGCGTCCGTCGATGAACGGTCCGCGATCGTTCACCCGGACGATCATCTTGCGGCCATTGGCCAGGTTGGTCACCTCGACCAGGCTCGGCAAAGGCAGGGTCTTGTGAGCGGCCGAAGGCAGGTTCATGTCGAACACTTCGCCGTCGGCGGTGGTGTGGTTGTGGAACTGGTCGCCGTACCAGGAGGCGACGCCTACCTCGTCATAGTCGGGCTGCTCGGCCGGATAGTACCAGCGGCCGTTGATCTCGTAGGGCTTTTCTGTGCCGTGGGTTCCGTAGTGCGACGGCGCCCGGCCGGAGCCGCCATAGCCGCCCGCCTCGCCCGGCGCGGGATAGCGCGGACCGACGCTCGCGCACGCCGCGAGACTGAGCCCGGCGAAGACCAGGACGGTCCCGCGGGACAAGGCGGCGCTCGACGCCCCCATCTGGCTGCTCCGAATTCTTCAGGCGAGGGTCACTGTGCCGGTCGGAGGCTTGACTTTGGGTTAACCCTGGGAGCCTCGCCGCTCTGGCCAAAGCGCCGATGCGGCGGCGGGCGTTAATCGCCAAGTTAAGATCGACCGGGGCGGCCGATTGTCGCAGTCATGACAAGGGATAATGCTGAAGCGTTTGATTTCATGGGTTCCGCGCGGTCAGTATCCGCAGGAAAAGAAATGCATAACGCGCGTTAAATCCGTTCATTTCCAATCCGTAAGGGACAGGTCCCCATGCTGTGGTCGCAGCAAAGGGGGCGGGCATGCGGGCAAGACGCCTGATCAACCTGACGATAGCGCTTTCGATTGGGGTGGCAGGACTTGGGGCGGGGCGCCTACTTCAGCCGCGCAGCCGGCCCGGCCAGGCTGAGGCGGCCGAGGCGCCCACCGTCCCGGTGGTGGTGGCCAATGTGGCGTTGGCGGCGGGCGATCCGCTCACGCCGGACCGCCTGATGGTGATGCGGCTGCCGGCCGGTCTGGCGCCGCAAGGGGCTTTCGCTTCCATCCAAGCGCTCGAGGGCGGCCAGGCTCCGCCGACGGCGCTGACGGCCATGGCGCCGCTCGAGCCGGTATTGCCGGCGATGATCGTCGGCCGGTCGCCGGCGCCGGCCTAACGGGCGAAGCGCCTCGCGTTTGCCGCAAAGTCAGGTCAGGACTGGTTATCAGGCCGAGCGCGCCGTACACGGACGGCAGGCGGGGGCCGCGGGTTTTTGAGGCAATGCGTTCGATCGCTTTTATCGGCAAGGCCGCACCCTGGGTCCTGGCGGCCCTGATCGTGTTCTGGACCCTCGGCCCGCTCGGCGACCGTCCAAGCCTGGGCCACGCCAAGCTCGACCGGTTCGTGGCCTACTTCTGTCTCGGCTCTCTGCTGACCTTGGCCTATCCCAAGCGGCGCTTGTGGATTGCCCTCGCCCTGGTGGCGGGCCCCGCGATCCTGGAGCTTGGCCAGTTCCTCGCGCCGGGGCGCGATCCGCGTCTGAGCGACGTCGTCTCCAAGGCTGCGGGCGGGCTGATCGGCGTGTGGGTCGCCGCCATCGCGGCGCGACTGGCGCGGGGCCTCGCGCCTAGCGCCGGACCAGGTCTGCCGTCCTGAATCAGGCGGCGGAGATCGATCAAGGTTATTGAAAACGGTCGGATAATTCACGCTTTCCGGGCACGGTTGCTTCAGCCTGTTTTGGTAGCCTGGAGCCATGATCGCGCCTTACAGTTTTCCGGAGGAGCGAGCCACGCCGCTGCCTCCGGCGTGGCTGCGGGCCATCGCGTCAACGCTGTTCTTCCTGCTGGGCATGGCCGGCGGATTCACCGTGGTGGGCGCGGTCTGCACCGGCCTGTTGATCCTCCATCAGTCCGGATTCTTCATCCCGCTGCGGCGGTGAGCCCAGCCAATCATATTCGCTCGGCGGCGCGCGAGCGCGTCAGCGCTCGTGGTGCAGATAGCGCCCCGCCTTGGGCAGGCGCAGGCTGATGAGGAACACCACCGCCATGACGACGGTGACGTACCAGAAGAACACCGGTTCATGGCCGGCCGCCTTGAACAGCAGGGCGACGTACTCCGCCGAACCGCCGAACAGGGCGTTGGCCAGGGCGTAGGCCAAGCCGACGCCGAGGGCGCGCACCTCGGTGGGGAACATCTCGGCTTTGATGATGCCGCTGATCGAGGTGTAGAGGCTCACCGCCGCCAGAGCCAAGGTCAGTAACGCCCCCGCGACCAACGGATTGCTGGCGCCGTGCAGCACCAGCATCACGGGCACGACGCCCAAGGTTCCGAGAGCGCTGAACAGCAGCATATTGGCGCGCCGTCCGATGCGGTCGGACAGGGCGCCGAACAGCGGCTGCATGCACATGAACAGGAACAGGCAGGCGGTCATCACGTCGCTGGCCGTCTTGATCGACATGCCCGCCGAGTTGACCAGGTATTTCTGCATGTAGGTGGTGAAGGTGTAGAAGATCAGCGACCCGCCAGCGGTCAAGCCCAGCACGGTGAGGAAGGCGCGCCAGTGGTCGCGCAGCAGCACCGTCAGGCTGCCGGCCGTCGGACGGCGGCGGACCTCGTCGCTGGCGCTCTCTTGCAGGCGCAGGCGCAGGATCAGGGCGACCAGGGCGGTGAGCGCGCCGATCACGAACGGAATGCGCCAGCCCCAGGCCTTCAGCTGCCCCTCGTTCAGCACCTGCTGCAACAGCACCACCACCAGCGAGGCCAACAACTGTCCGCCGATCAGGGTCACATACTGGAACGAGGAATAGAAACCGCGCCGGCCCTTGAGCGACATCTCGCTCATATAGGTAGCGGCGGCGCCGTATTCGCCGCCGACCGACACCCCCTGGACCAGGCGCGCGGCCAAAAGCAGCGCCGGCGCCCAGACGCCGATCTTGCCGTAGGTCGGCAGGCAGGCAATGGCGAGCGAGCCGACGCACATGGTCAGCACCGACAAGATCAGGGCGATACGCCGCCCGCCCCGGTCCGCCAGGCGGCCGAACAGCCAGCCGCCGATCGGCCGCATGAGAAAGCCGGCGGCGAACACCCCGGCCGTGTTGAGCAACTGGCCCGTGGCGTCGGACTTAGGAAAGAAGGCGGGCGCGAAATAGAGGGCGCAGAAGGCGTAGATATAGAAGTCGAACCACTCGACCAGATTGCCGCTGGAGGCGGCCATGATCGCGCCGATGCGGTTTCGCCGCTCGGCGGGGGTGTAGCGCGCGTCGGGGGCCGCATCCGCCGCGGGGGCGGCCTCAGTCGGCATCTACCGGCTCCCCAGGCGCTGGCCTGTAATCACTTCAAATCGCCCAGGATCTGATTTCCATAATGATCGATGACGAACCTCGAGGCCGCTGGCGTCAAGTGGCCGTTGTCAATGGCGGTCAACCGGCCCGCGTCGTCGGAAAACCGCGTGAGGCACTGGCCAATCCGGCACAGGGCGTCCGTGGTCGAGAAGTAGCCGAGGCCGGCCCTTGCGGCCGCCTGGCGCAGATACCGGTCCCAGTCGAACGTTTCCGGCGCCAACCGGAAATCCGAGTAGAGCGGTGGCAGGCGCCCGCCGTGATCGCGCGTCCACGCCAAGATTGCGTCCTTCAGCGTTCCGTTCCAGATCGGCGCCGGCCCGACGAGCGCGATCTTCGCCGCCGGATCGACCGCTCGTATCCGTTGCACCGTGTCCAATAGCGCCGCCGCCGTCCTTTCGGGGGTAGGCAGGCTGTTGAGGCCGCCTTCGACCATCAGATCCAGAATGACCAGCTTAGGTTGGGTCTGGCGGATGGCCTGGAGCTTCTCGGCATTCAGGTCGGCCAGGGTGCGATTGTCGTGCGCCCAATCGCTGGAAACCCGATTGTCGTCGAAAACGGCGGTCCGTCGGCGTTGGTGAACTGGGCGATCCCGAACGCGCGGTCGGAGCCGGCCTGAAGCGACTTCAATCCCGGACAAAGCATCGCGGCGTGTGAATCGCCCATGACGAAGATCAGCGGACGTTCAGGGTCGACGCATGCGTCGAGCTTTTGCTGGAAGCCGACATCAACGGCGGGCGAAAAACAGGTGTTTTTCCGCCAGGTCGGGTCGACATCGAAGAATTTGTAGAGATCGACGATGGACGACAGATCGCGCGCCAGCCCCGTCTGTTCACGAATTGGAGGCCTGAACTGCAATCCGTCGAACCGATGGATCGACAGTCCAAAGGCGCCCACCGCAATCATGGCCATGGCCAGGACCAGGGTCTTGAGCCCGTCGTTCCGCGCGCGGCGAAGCGGCTTTTCGATCAGATAGTAGGTGGTTTCGCCGAGGATCAGGGCCAGGGCCAGCAGGCCGACCACGGACCAACCCTGTGGCTCGACTCCTGTTTCCAGGCGGAAGATGGCGAGGATCGGCCAGTGCCACAGATAGAGCGGATAGCTCAGGCGCCCGAACCAGACCGCTGCGGGATTAGCCAATAGCCATCGGTTGGTCCTGCTCTTGGATCCCGCGGCGATGATCAAGGTCGCGCCCAAGGCGGGCAGAAGCGTCAGCCATCCCGGGAACAAGGACGATGGTCGGGTCAGCGACACGCCCAGGCCGACGAGAACCAGCCCGGCCAGGCCCGAGGCGCCGGCCAGGGTGAGGCCGACTGCGGGGCCCGGGCGCTCCCATAAGATCGTGGCCAACCGGCGATCGAGCCACGTCAGCGACCGACGCTGCCAGTCTGGCCGATCCAGGCCCGACCACGCCAGCAGCGCGCCCATCGCCAATTCCCAAAATCGCGTTTGGGGCGCGTAGAACGTCATCACCGGGTCGCGCCGATTGTCCAGGAGCGCCAGCCCGAGTGAGAAAAGAATGATAGAAATCAGAGCTGTGCGGACATTCAGGCCATATTTTCTCAGCCCGACCAGAATGACCGGCCAGAAGATGTAGAATTGCTCCTCCACCCCAAGCGACCACAGGTGCAGCATGGGGTTGGTCTGAGACGAATTTTCGAAATATCCAGAACTTTTCGACTGGATGAAATTCGCTATGAAATAGGCGCCGCCGAATACAGACTTACCGAGCTGGGAATAAATATCGGCGCTCCAGAGGAACCAGCCCCAGGCCAGGCAACACGAGAGGACGAAGATCAGGGCCGGATATATACGGCGGATGCGCCGACCATAAAATCGGGTGAATTCAAACTCGCCCCGGTCTATGTCTGTCAGGATGATTCCCGTGATCAGAAACCCTGATATTACGAAAAATACATCCACTCCAATAAAGCCACCGGGCAATAGGCGGTGGGCGGCATGAAATAAGATGACGATAAACACTGAAAGAGCGCGCAAGCCGTCTATTTCGGGCCGATAGCGTGGACGTTGGATTTCCAGCGATCTGGTCGACCCGGGCGCAGCATCTATTTGTACGATGCGATTCATTGCAGAAGTTACTTAGCGCCCAGCCAATATATGGCTCTTCCATTTCTGTGCGGCTCAAACACAGGCACAATCTTGGGCATCCATCACGACAGTTGATCGGTCGTCAGATCCAGATCGCAAGACAACAGGCCCCATTCTACGTTGATCTTCAAGAAAGCATGACTGGCTCCAGGATCAATTCGAATACACCCCGCGAGCGATTTGCCGGGCCCTGGTTACGGCGGTGCCCGCGCCCGCGCCTTGCTTCGCAATGCTCCGCCAGTGTCCCTGCCGACGTGCAGACCTGGAACTCCATCGTCCGCCAAGCGCTGAGCCGCTCGTTCGATCTTCTTGCCCGCCCCTGCCCTTCCATGGCATCGGTCCGGCGAACGCGGCGTCACGGCCGTGTGCCCCATGCGCGTCACCAAGGCGCGCGCGGCTCGGGCAATCATTAAGCCCCTGATTTCTCTGGTGTGGATGGGTGGCCGAGTGGTTTAAGGCAGCGGTCTTGAAAACCGCCGTGGGTGGAAGCCCACCGTGGGTTCGAATCCCACCCCATCCGCCACTTCGGAACAAAGCTGGGCACTGCGCCTGGCAGTGGTCCCGCTCCGCCTGCGGCGGCAAGCGTCCGAAGCAGGTCGGACTTCGATCCCATGATCCGGACTTCGCCGTCGTTGACCTCGACGCGCTGCGCCAGCACGCGGAGATGGTCGCGGCGGTAGCCACCTCCTGGCAGGCGCATCCGCTGGCGTGCGGTCTGCGCGAACCTGGCGAGCATCGGCGCAGTGATCGCCTTATGGCCTGCACTTTCCAGCATCGCTGACGCGCGGTCGGCATCGATGCGCGACTGGTCGCGGATGGCCTTGAGGCTGGCGATTCGGTCTTTGAGATCGGGATCGTCCAGATCGGCGACACCACCTTCAATCGCGTCATAAAGGCGCTTGAGCCGCAGGTCAGTTTCTGTCGCCCGCCTGTTCAACTCGGCGATGTGGTCGCGGCGGCGCTCGGTGCGCTCCTGCCGCCGGTCGAGAACGGTCGCAAGCACTGACTCCAGCCGTGCTGGATCGAGCAGCCGGTCCTCAAGGTGCTTGGCGACCAAGTCGTCCAACTTCTCCATTGGGATCGTCATGCCAGCGCAGGCAGTCGGCCCCTGCCGCGCCTTGGTCGAACAGGCGTAGTAGCGGTAGCGCCCGCCCTTGCCGGTTCTGATGGTCATAGCCCCGCCGCACTTGGCGCAATGGATCAGGCCGGTCAGCAGCGTTGGGCCGCCGACGACCTGCGGCGGCGTTACCTTGGGGTTCCGGGCTTTCATACTGGCTTGCACGGCGTCGAACTCTGCCTGGTCGATGATCGGTGGGACCGCGACCGGGATGACTTCCTCGTCGGGCTTGTTCTCGCCGTTCTTGGTGCGCCGGTTGAACTCGTGTTGCCCGATATAGGTCCGCCGGGTCAGCATCCGGTGGACGGTGCCGATGCCCCAACGTCCGCCGTCGCGGGTGAAGATACGGTGTTCGTTCAGATATTTGGTGATCGACTTGACGCCCATAGGGCCGGACGTGCCGTCACCCTCGAGCGCGAGCCGAAACGCCAGACGCACGGTATCGGCGTGGAGCGGATCGATCTCCAGCTTCTTCTTGGTCTTCGCACCACGTTGCTCGGCCGCGACCACCCGGTAGCCGATCGGCGGCAGCGAGCCGTTCCAGAAGCCCTGTCGCGCATTCTCCTTCAAGGCGCGAAGGACGTGCTTGGCGTTCTCCTTGGACTGATACTCGTCGAACAGCGCCATGATCTGGCGCATCATGACGTGCATCGGGTCGTCGCCCATCTCCTGGGTGATCGACACAAGGCGAATGCCGTTCTTCGCCAGTTTGCGGACGTAGAACTCCAGCTCGAAGTGATCGCGGAAAAAGCGACTGAACGAGTGGACGACCACTACCTCGAACGGCGCGGGCTTCGCCGTCCCGGCCTCGATCATCTGCTGGAACTCGGGGCGGCGGTCGTTGGTGGCCGATGCGCCCGCGTCCACGAAGGTCTCGACAAGCTGATAGCCACGCGCGGCGCAATAAGCTTCGCCCTGGTTGCGCTGGTCGGGGATCGACACGTCATGCTCGGCCTGCCGCGCCGTCGAGACGCGCAGGTAAAGGGCAGCGCGCAGCGGCACGGTCATGACGACAATCTCCTCACATCATCGGCACGGCCCGAACAGCTCGTCGAACAGGTCGCCGAACCACGCCTCGAACACATCGACTTCGGCCTCGGTGATGGGGACGCGCTGAGGCCAATCGTCGGTGACGGTCCACCTCTCAAGGTCATATTTCGGCGGACGGCCCGGAAACGGCCACGGCCTCCCCAACAGTCGTTCGAGCTGCTCGGATGCAGATGGCTGATGCGGACGCGACAGTCTGGGCATTGCGCCAGAGTCGCCGAACTGACGCGGGGAAAGAATAGCGTTTCTCTACGCTGGGATACGCTTCCCGGCTTAGCGTGCGAATAGCGGCGCATGGCGGACACCGGCGCGGTGCGGGTCATGCTGATGCCACCATGCGTTCGACGACCCGCATCGGTAGAACGAGGCGCTGGGATTCCGGCAATCGGATGAAGCCGTGCGCCGCGTAGAACCCCGCTGCGGCCTCGTCCAAGGCATCGACCACGATCATCGACGATCCCACCGTCTCCGCGCTCGCCAACGCGCGGCGGAGCGCGTCCGCCAACAGAACTGCGCCGAGCCGCTGGCCCTGCCGGTCGTTCGCAATCGCCAGACGCCCGATCAACGTGGCGCTGACCAATGGGTAGCGGGGGATGTGCTTCCGCGCCACCTCGGGCACATCGCCGGGAGGGAGCGCGGTCGCGCAAAGCGTGTAGTAGCCGAGCACGCGTTCGGGCTGGACCTTATCGGCGAGCACGAACACGCCGTTCGCCCGACGACGGACATCCTGACCGGCCTGAGTGTGGAAGTAGCGGTCGAGAGTCTCTACCCCGCACGCGAAGGCGGCGCGGTCATGGCCGTCGTCCAGCGGGACGACGGCCAAGTCGGGTTCAGCTTCTGCCACCTGTCAAATGCCGACGCGGCGGCCATGCTCCGCAAGCGCGCGCGCCAGCCGCTCGCTGGGTTCAGGCGGATTGATCATCGCCTCGAAGAAGGCAGCCCGGTCCCGCTCCGACAGGTTGAGCGTTTCATGCTCGGCGATGGTCCGCCGTGCTGCCTCCGCGATGGCCGTGAGGCAATAGTCGCTGACCTTGCGCCGTTCAAGCTGAGCGGCGCGCTCGATCAACCCCTTGGTCTGCTCGTCGAGCCGGAATCCAAGGCGGTCCTCGCGGGTGATACGCTCCTTGCGGGCCGATGCTTTGCTGGTCATGGCACTCTCCATCATGGCGAATATGTACGTCAAAACGACGCACATATCAAGTCAGCAATTCCCAAGAGGCCGGATGGTGCCGTAAAGACTGTTGAAATCATTCGAGAAACTGCCTCGCGCGGCACGCGCGCCGACCGGATGGCACGGCGAAAACCAAGCCCGCTCAAGGGCTTGGGAGGCGCAGGTGCCGTGGCTTTTATCTTGCCCTCCTAAATCTCTCCTTCCCGGACCCTGAAATCGCCGAACAAAGTTGATCTCGATGCCATCTTCGGTGACCAAGCTATGGCGAAGCTGGACCACCAGCCCCCGGCCCATGCGATTGTCGCGCGGCCGCAAACAACCGCTCTTGCAACCACGCCTTGAAGGCCTTGTCGGTGTTGTAGAGGGCGTACAAATCGGTGTGGTCGGCGAGGCTTCCGAGCAACTCGTCATCGACAGCTCGATCGTGCTCGATACGCGCGTTCTGGGTGTCGCTGTTTCGCAGTGCGTTCTGCACCCGGCCGTTCGCGCCGATCTTCTCGGGCAGCTCTTCGAACAGGAAGCGGGTGACACGGTCCTGGTCGCGAAAATCGGTTGCACCGAAGCGTTCGTTGAACTCCCGGACAACCGAACTCAGTTGGTCCATTTCAGGTTCAAGGCGCCCGCCCGCCGCGCCGGTCGGAACGGGTTCGATCTCCGCGTCGGCATCGTTCAGGGCGATTTCCATCGCCGCTTCAATCTCGACCCGGTAGCTGTCCATGTCGATCGTCTCCAGCACGTCGAGCGGCGTATCGTCGCTCTTCGGGCTGGGCAATTTCGGGATGAGCAATGACAGGAAAGTCGACAGCTTTTCCCACTCGGGCACGGCGTAGGGCAGGATTGCACCGAGGAAAGCATAGGTCCGGACGAACGCCTTGGCGGCGCCCTTGAACGCAATCTGCTCGTCCTCGGTCAGCGCCTCATAGTGCACCGAACAAGCGTCCAGAACGGGGTCGAGCCGGTCGCGTGCCCGGCTGGAGAATGTCTATGGTGCGCTGCGGGGGCGCGATGCGAAGACGGGCCTTGATGATCCCGACCGCCGCACTGCCCAGTTCGCGCTGATGCGCGACGGTCAGAAGGCCGTCCTCAATCTCGCCAACTGGCACCATTTTTTGGATGCGCTGAAGCTAGCCGGTTACCGCAGCGAAAAGATGATCAGTTCGGGGACGACGATCATTTTCAGCTACGTGCTCTATCTGATCGGCCTGCGGGACTATGGCGTTGATCGCGTTACGATGCGGCAAACGATTGCCGAATTCTTCTTCATGGCGACGCTGACGGGGCGATACACCAACTCGCCTGAGACACGGTTCGAGAGCGACCTGTCGCTGATCCGCGATCTGGCGGATGGGGCCGCGTTCCTGGCGCGGCTACGTGAACTCTGCACCACCACCCTGACCGGCGATTACTGGACGATCACCCTGCCTAGCCAGCTCGCGACATCGGCGTCGCGCAGCCCGTCGCTGTTCGCCTATCAGGCTGCCCTCATCAAGCTGGACGCCAACGCATTGTATAGCCCGCTGAAGATCTCCGCGATGGTCGATCCGGCGGTAAAAGGCACCAAGGCTGCGCTGGAGCAGCACCACCTTTTCCCGCGCGGCTATCTCGAAGAGACCGGGATCGACGACCTCAAACAGATCAACCAGATCGCCAACTTCGCCGCCGTGGAATGGCCCGCGAATATCAAAATCGGCAAGAAGCCGCCTGCAGACTATGTGCCGCCGCTCGATAACGCCATGACTGCCGATGAGCGCGACCGGCTCTATGGCTGGCATGCACTTCCGCCGTTGTGGTGGGAACTGCCGTATCACGAATTTCTGGTCCAGCGCCGGGTTCGTATGGCCGACGTCATCCGTCAGGCATGGGAACTGCTGACGGTCGGCTCCGCACCTGCCGCTGCTGTTACGTCCATTGCGATTGCTGATCTCATTGCCGGCGGCGAAACCGGTGCGGTCGAGTTCAAATCGACCCTGCGGATGAATCTGCATACCGGTCAGGTCGACGACAAGATTCAGGTGTCGGCACTGAAAACTATCGCGGGGTTCCTGAACGCCAAGGGCGGGACGCTGCTGATCGGCGTTGCCGACGATGGCGAAGTCCTGGGCCTCGACGCCGATGGCTTTCAGAATGAGGACAAGCTTGGCCTCCACCTCGTCAATCTCATCAAGGATCGGATCGGAGAAGTCTTTCTGCCCTATGTCCATCCCCACTTTCAGGACGAGAAAGGCGCACGAGTGTTGGCGATCCGCTGTGAAAAGGGACCGAAAGCGGCATTTCTCAAAGACGGCAACTTGCAGCGATTCTTCGTGCGCGGCGGGAACGCGACAACAGAACTGTCCGGCGCATCTGTCACGGATTACGTAAAGCAGCGGTTCGGCTAGCGAGCCGTCATAGTGCTACGGCGTATTCGTAGTGATCATCACTATCGTCCGTGGCCCGCCAGCGACGCTCGTAACTCGCGCCTTCACCCCTGCATGCTGCCCTCGCGTCGCCGGCCTCGGCCCCGTTTTGGCCTTGCCCGGCGCCTAGTCTTGACCCAACCGGCCGGGGCCTTGGGCGAACGATGGAAAGGGATTGGCCTTTCGTCCGTTCATGGCTTGGCTTAGGGCGCAGGCGAAGCGGTTGGCGATGGCGATGCGGCGATGGATCGGGCGTGGGCTGGCGCGCCTTGAGTTGGCGCGCGCAGGGCTGGGCGCCGGTCTGATTGGGCTGGCCTTGGCGCACGCTCCGGCGGCCGGGGCGGCGCCCGCGCCGTTCGATCTGCAAGGGCCGCGGCTGGTGGTCACGGTGACCCGCGCCGGCCAAACCCTGCCCATCGCCCAGACGCCCAACCTGGCCGAGGGCGACGTGCTGTCGATCAAGGCCGAGATGCCGCCCAGCCAGTCGGTGCATTACCTGCTGGTGGCGGCCTTCCTGCGCGGGGTGACCAATCCGCCGCCCGAAAGCTGGTTCTTCCAGTCGCGCACCTGGCGGCCGGAAGACAGGGCCGGCCTGAAGGTCACCGCGCCCCAAGGCGCCCAGCAGGTGCTGGTGTTCCTGGCGCCGGAAACGGGCGGAGACTTCAAGACCTTGGTCAGCGCGGTGCGCGGACGGCCGGGCGCCTTCGTGCGCGCCTCCCAGGATCTGAATCAGGCCTCGCTCGACCATGCCCGGCTGCAGGCCTTCCTGTCGGGCGTGCAGCACATCGACCAGACCGACGCCAACCGGCTCAAGACCGCCTCGCCGCTGCTGGCGCGCAGCCTGGCGATCAAGCTGGATTCCGCGTGCCTGGACAAGACCGCCGACACCCAGGCCTCGTGCCTGACCCAGGGGCGCGACAGCCTGGTGCTGGACGACGGCCACAGCACCTCGATGGTCGAGGCCCTGAGCTCGGGCTACTCGGCCGCCCTGATCGAGCAGCTCAGCTCGGCGCCCCAGGCCGGCGGCGGCTATTTCAGCCCCTATGTCGCCTCGGTGCTCGACATCGCCCGGTTGATGGATTCCTTCCACACTGCGCAATACCAATACATACCCGCCCTGGCCGCAGCCGATGGCGCGCAGCTGTCGCTGCTGCTCAACGCCCCGCCCTCGTTCCAGAACCCCAAGTCGGTGCTGGTCGCCGCCCTGCCCGCGGTCGAGCCGGCCCAGCCACCGCCCCTGCACGTGATCGACGCCGACGTTCCGGCCTGCCTGGAGAAGCCGGGCCCGGTGCTGCAGGCCGAGGGCGCGCCGCTGGTCTACTCGACCGCCTATGCCCATGACCTGGTCCTCGACCTGAAGGCCAGGGACGGCCACGCGATCAAGCTGCCGGTCAAGGCCGACGCCCTTACCGGGGGGCTCGATGTGGACGCCTCGGGCGTCGATGCGGCCGCGCTCGGCGGGGTGCAGGACGCCCGCCTGGAAGGCTTCTGGGGCTTCGACCCCTATGTCGGCCCAACGTTTCGGGTGCAGGGCGCCCAGCCCCAGACCTGGCGGCTGACCTTTGACGACCAGCAGGGATTAACCGCCGGGCGCGACAACACGGTGCGGCTGGAGGCGCAGACCGCCGGGTGCGTCAAGACCGTTGAGCTGCAGGTCGGATCGGGCCCGCCCCTGACCGCCGCCTGGAAACCCGCCGGAGCCGACGGCGTGACGGTGACCGCGCCGCTGGAGGATGTCCCCGCGGGACCGGCGACCCTGCTCGTGCGGTCCTATGGCTTGGCCGCGCCCGACGCCGCGCCCGTGACCATCTACGCCACGGCCAGCCATCTGGAGAGTTTCGCCTTCCATGCCGGCGACGCGTTCGGGGTGCTGCACGGCGCGGACCTCGACAGCGTGGCGAGCGTGGACATGGGCGGGGTGTCGTTCAAGCCCGATCCCTCGCGCGACGTGGACGGCGGACTGACCCTGGCGGCGTCCGACGCCGCCGCGCCGCCGAAGTTCAGGGTCGGCCAACGGATGCGCGCCAGCGCCCGGCTGTCGGACGGGCGCACGGTCAACCTGAGCACCGTAGTCGGCCCGCCGCGCCCTGTCGTGTCGCTGATCGGCCAGAGCGTTCAGCCCGCCGCCGCGACCCAGACGGTCAGGCTGGAGCTGAAGGGCGCGGACGAGCTGCCGCACAACGCCCAGATGACCTTTTCCATCCACGCCGAGGGCGCGACCGCCTTTACCGGGGCCGAGACGCTGGAGGTGCAGGCCAGCCAGGGCGATTTCACCGCGCGGCTGACCTCGGCCAATGGCGGGTTCATCCTGCAGAACGCCCAGGTGGCCCTGGCCATGCTTGACCTGGGCAAGGCCTTCGGCCCTTCGGCTTTCGGCCCGCTGCGCTTTCGCCTGGTCAACGGCGCCGGGGCCAGCGACTGGGCGCCGCTGGGCGTGCTGGTGCGCCTGCCCGACGTGCACGACGTGCAGTGCGCCCCGGGCGAGCGCTCCTGCCAGTTGACCGGCTCGAACCTGTTCCTGATCGACTCGGTGTCGAGCGAGCCGGGCTTCGCCGGGGCGGTGCGGGTGCCGAGCGGCTTTCCTGGCAACGCCTTGCAGGTGCCCGCGCCCAACCGGCGGCAACTGTTCGTCAGGCTCAGCGACGACCCGGACGTGGTCAATGTGCTGACGGTCTCGCCCCGGCGCGAACGCATCGCTGAATCCGGCGGTGAACGGAGCAAACCCGCCCCTCCCTAGCGGTGAATTCGGCCTGGACGACAAGCATTTGAGCCGCGCGCCGCCAGCGGCTAGTCTCGCCCGATGAACACGGGGCAAGAGCGAAAGTCGAAGGGGTGGCGGCCCTTCCCCTCGCTGACCGATTTTTCGCCCGCCGGCGTGCGCGGCGATCTGGCGGCCGGGCTGACCCTGGCGGCCATCGCCATCCCCGAGCAGATGGCCACCGCGCGCCTGGGCGGGTTTTCGCCCGCCATCGGGCTTTACGCCTTCGTCGCCGCCTCGATCGGCTTCGCCGCCTTCGGTTCGGCGCGCCAGTTGTCGGCGGGCGCGGATTCGACCATCACCCCGATCTTCGCGGGTGGCTTGGCGGCGATCGCGGTGAGCGGATCGGCGGCCTACGGCCCGGACGCCGCGCTCCTGGCCCTGATGACCGGCGCCCTGGTGATGCTGGCGGGGCTGTTCCGGCTGGGCTGGATGGCCGACCTGTTGTCCAAGCCCGTGCTGACCGGCTTTCTCGCCGGCATCGCCCTGCATATCGTCCTGTCGCAGGCGCCCGCGGTGCTCGGCCTGCCCGAGGCGGGCGGCGACGTCTATCACCGCCTGGCCGCGCTCGCCGCCGCCCTCGGTGGGGTCAAGCCGGCCGCGCTGGCTATCGGCCTGGGCGTATTCGCGATGATCTTCGGCCTGGAGAAGCTCAGTCCGCGCCTGCCCGGCGCGCTGGTCGCCCTGGCGCTGGCGGCTGGGCTGACGACCGTCTTTCGGCTCGACCAGCATGGTCTGGCGGTGCTGGGGACGCTGGCGGGCGGAGCGCCGACGCTGGGGCTGCCCGCCGCGCCCTTGAACCGGATCGCCTCGCTCGGCGGGCTGGCGCTGATCACGGCCCTGGTCATCATGGTGCAGACCGCCGCGACCACCCGCGCCTTCGCCGGCGCCGACGGCGATCCGGACGTCAACCGCGACTATGTGGGCATGGGCGCTGCGGGCCTTTTGGCGGGCCTGGCTGGGACCTTTCCGGTGGACGCCAGCCCGCCGCGCACCGCCGTCGTCGCCCAGGCGGGCGGCCGCTCGCAACTGGGCGGCCTGTTCGCCGCCGCCCTGGTCGGAGCCCTGGTGCTGTTCGGCGCGGCCCTACTGTCGCGGGTTCCGGTCGCGGCCCTCGGCGGGGTGCTGCTGTTCGTGGCGCAGCGCATCTTTCGCGTGAACGTGTTCGCCGCCCTGCTCAAGGCCTCGTGGGGCGAGTTCCTGCTGGCCGCCGCCACCACCGGCCTGATCGTGGCGCTGCCGATCCAGACCGGCGTGACCTACGGCGTGCTGCTGTCGTTGGCGCATGGGGTGTTCACCACCACCCGCACCCACCTGATCCTGTTCGAGCGCCAGCCCGGCGGCACGGTGTGGTGGCCAACGGGATCGGCGCGCAAGGGCGAGCGCGTGCCGGGCGTGGTGGTCGGCGGCTTCCAGGCGCCATTGTCGTTCCTCAACGCCTACGAGCTGCGCCGCGACATTATCCAGGCGCTGGCGTCGGCCCCCGTGGGGGTGCGCCTGTTCGTGCTCGAGGCCGGCGCAGTGGCCGAAGTGGACTTCACCGCCGCCGAGGTCTTGATCCAGACCATCGCCGAGACCCGCCACCGGGGCGTCGATTTCGCCGTGGCGCGTCTGGAATCTGTCCGGGCTCAGTCCGCGTTCGATCGGCTGGGCGTCACCGAACGCCTGGGCCAGGACCATATCTTCCAAAGCGTGGATCAGGCGGTGCGGGCGCTGCTCCACGCGCCCCCGGCAGCCTGAGATTATCGATGTAGGTCTCGGGATTCTCGACGGTCCCTGGTGATCGCACGCTGTACCGCGCCATCGCCGCGCCTACGCTCTCACCCATCCGTGCAGGTCCGCGACGATCTGGCGCATGGCGGATATCCGCCCGTCAACGTCGTCAAGATGTCGCGGCCCGCGAAGTCCGACTTGCCCCCCCCTTCGCGTTAAAGCGAAGCATCTCGAGGGGTAACTATGCTTAACGGGTCCTCTCTCCCTAGCATTCCGTGTTGCAAAGCTGAAATTTAACGTGCTTGACGGCTCGACGGCCCAGGCGATCCAGTCGAAACGACCACGAGCTTGCGAGCCTTGGTCGAGATTTCAAAGTTGCTTGATACTGAGGCTCTGCTTTCTCTTTCGCCGTCCTTGGCGCATGTCGGTAGTGGCGGCGAGCTTAATCGCGTCAAGGTTTAGTAGATAGCGACCTTGGCCCCAGGTCGCAAAGCCGGTCTAATTGTCTTCCCTGGCGAAGGGCGCTAGTCCTGAACCGTTGAAGGAAATGGACTGAATGGTCGCAACGGAACAAACGGGACCCAACCCGATCGACTTACATGTCGGCAGCCGGATCCGCCTGAGACGTAAGGTATTGGGCGTCAGCCAGGAAAGCCTTGCGGCCGATTTGGGCCTGACATTTCAGCAGGTCCAGAAGTACGAACGCGGCGCCAACCGCGTCAGCGCTTCCAAGCTCTATGAAATCGCCCGCAGCCTTCAAACCTCCATCGCCTATTTCTTCGAAGGCTACGCCGACCCCGCGGGCGCCGGTTTTGATCGCGGCGAACAGCTCGAAGAAAAGGCCGCCGTCGACTTCCTGATGACGCCTGAAGGCATCGAGCTGGCGGCGCTGTTCCCCCGGATCGCCAAGGGCAAGGTCCGGCGCAAGATCCTGGATCTCGTGCGCGCCATGAGCGACGAAGGCGAATAGGCCGCCTGCGCGCCAGCCGCCGGCGTCTCGCCGCAAATCGGCTATGTTTTTGATCTAAATCGGCCTCTACGTCGTTCAACCATGCGAGGCCGGCGTCACGTCCGGCCACGATCCGGCCCGAAATCGACGCCGGTCGCGCAACGACAGGAGAGGCTGATGAGCCGATCGACCCTATTCAGCCGCGCCGGCGCCTGCCTGTGCGCCGCCGTCGCCCTGACCGCCGTATCCACCAGCGCCATGGCCCAGAACTATGGGCCGCCTCCGCCCGATGGCGCGCCGTCCCAGGGCTATGGTCCTGCACCGTCCGGCTATGATCAGAACGCCGGACCGCCGCCGCCGCCCGGGTATAGCGACCAGGACCGTCAACAGGACGCCGATGCTCGGGCCCGGCAACAGGACCAGGCGTACGCAGCCGCGCAGGAGCGATGGGCGGCTGAGAACTGCATCCGCCAGGCCCAGGACCGCGCCGTGGCCGGCACGATTATCGGCGGCATCCTCGGCGCGGTGATCGGATCGAACCTGGCGCGCGGGGGCGGGCGCACCGGCGGGGCTGTGATCGGCGGCGTAGCCGGCGCGGCGGCGGGCAACGTCCTGGCTCGCGATTCCGGCGGCGGCGTGTGTCCTCAAGGCTATGTGGTGCGCGAAGGCGCGCCGGTGTTCGCGCCTCCGCCAGCCTACGTCATCTATGACGCGCCCCCGCCCGACTACAATCCGTGGATCTGGTATGGCGGGCGCTGGGTCTATCGTCCCTACCCCTACCACCACTGGCGGCACGACTGATCCCGCATGAATTGGGGCGATTAGGGCCGTCGGCGGCGCGCGCCGGCGGCCTTTTCGTCTGAGGTTAGGGCTTTTGCGGCCACGCGGCGTCCGCCGCCGCCTGTAAGCCGGGGCCGATGCCGCGGCGGCCGAGCGCCAACCCCTCGATGCGCACCTCCGCGCCCTGCAGCAGTCGCCGATGGATGCTGAAGCCAATCCGGTAAAGCGCCTGGTCGGTGTGGATCTCACCGTCCTGGACGTAGTCGGTGCGCACAGCCACAGGCAAGTCGTGCTCCGCCCCGTCGTCGTCCGCGCCGCGCAGCGCCTGCTTCAGGCCGGACGCGAACCATGCAGCCTCCAGGCGACCCTCGCCCGTGGTCTGGACCGGGCCGCGGCGGACAGCCGATGGGAAGTAGAAGGTCTGGTTCTGGACCACCTGATCGGGATTGGCGGGCTCCAGCCGGACGCTGGCGCCCTGCCCTTCCGCGCGCAACACAAGCACCGCGTGGACGGCCGCTTCCTCGTGGGCGGATTGGATGGCCGCCTGCTGGTCGCGGGTATGGTTGGCGTAGCTGACGTAAAGGCCAAGTCCGGCGATCACCACGCTAGCGACCCCCACGATCTCGCCGAAGCGCAGAGGCGATTTCAGGCGCTTGGCGCTCACGCCGCCGTCTTCCGCGTTCATGCCGTTCGCCCAAAGTGAAGCCGCCCCGCGATTATCTCGCGGGGCGGCTCAGCGCAAGAGGACCGGGGCAGCCGTCCTCGTGGAGCGGAGGCGCAGCTTGGCCGCGCGCCCGGCTATTGCGCTGTGGCGGACACGGCGGGGGCCGGGGCGTCCGTCTGCGGAGCCGTCTGCGGCTGGGCGGCCCCGGCGTCAGTCAAGGGCGCGCTCATAGTGGCGGGCGGCGGATTGACCGGACCGCTGGCGGCGGGAGCCGGCGTCTGATCGGCGGGGGCCGGATTGGCCTGGACCGGAGCGGGTGGGTTGACCGGGCCCGGCCTGGCCGGAACCGCGTTAGCCTGGGCCGGCGGCTGCGCGGCGGTCACGCCCGAGTCGCGGCTGCTCGGCGCCGTGGACTCGTGCATCCGCACTCGCGAGGTCGCGTGCGCTTTGGAGGGAGCCGGCGGCGCGGCCAGAGCCGGGGCCGAATGCGCCGGCGCCGATTGGACCGGCGCGGGGGTGCTGGCGCTGGTCATGGCCGGCGCGGGCGCGGCCGGTGCGGCCGCCGGGGCCGGCGTGGACGTCACCGGCGCCACCATCGGCTGACTTTGACCGCCGTGTTGGCTGGTGGCGTAGATCACGCCGATAATCGCCACCGCGCCGATCGGCAGGGCGATCCAGGCCAAGCGCGACGCGCCGCCTTTGTCGCGGCGCTGCAGACGCTCGAACGTGGGGTTCGAGATGGGCGCTGACAAAGGCGCTGAAGGGGGCGCCGACCGGACCGAGGCCGCCGAAGCGGCGACCGGCGTGGAGGCGTCAGCGCGAGACGCCGTCGCCGTGGCCAAAGGCTTGGCGCCACGAACCGTGCGTCGCTGAGGTTGATCGGTAGTGATATGGGTGCTGCTCATGATATTGCTCCAGCGTGTTGAACGAAGTCGATCGTGCCTAACCAACGCGCATGTTTAAAAAAGGGTTCCTGAGCTGACGGGATCACGAACGCGTCAAACCAATATTGTGCGCTGCGGGCCAAACTGATAGGATTGACTTAAATACAAGGAATCCATTGGACAACATTCCATAGGCCAGTCTCGATCGTGTATTGTGCTCAACCGAAGCGGGGCGCGCATTGGACTCGGACAGACCTATTCTTGTTGACGCTCGCGGCCACCGTTGCCCGGCCCCCACGCTGCGCCTCGCGCGGGCGCTCAGGGGCGCCGGCGCTGGGCAGGCCGTGCGCCTCCTGGCCGATGATCCGATGGCCCGCATCGACGTGCCCCATTATGCGGCTCACAATGGCCTGACCGTGCTGGCGGTGACGGACGAGGGCTCCTGGATGAGCTTTCTGGTGGTCCGCAAGGGTCAAGCTTAGCGTTCGTGCGACTGGAGCGCCGGGCCGCGTCTGTTATTGTGGGGCGAATCTTCCGCATCGGGCGGAGGGCCAGCGCCAAAGGCATTGCGTGACGATCAACGCACGGGTCCTCATTCTCGCCCGCGACGATCAGTTCGCCGGTCCTCTGGCCGAGGGGCTGGACCGCCTCGGCTGGCGAACAATCACGGCGCGCGGCCCCTATGCGGCGATGGCGGCGCTGGGCGACCTGCAGATCGAGGCCGCGATCGTCGATATGATCAGCTTCGGCGAAGACGCCCTGGGCCTGGCCAAAAAGCTCAAGGCCGCGTCGGGCAAGCGGCGGCTTCCGGTCATCGCCATCAGCGACCCGGACGCCAATCTCGACGAATGGGGGTACGACCTGACCCTCGCCCCGCCGCTGCATCCGGCGCAGGCTGCCCTGCGGCTGGAATCCCTGGTGCGCGGCGCCGTGGCCGAGGAGGAGTTCGAGCTGCGGCTGGAGACCTTCGCCGACCGAGGCCGGCGGCTCGACTTGCCGGAAGACAACCAGGGGCCGTTCCGCATCCTGGCCGTGGGCGAGCCGGCGCCGCAGTTCCTGGCCCTGTCCAACGCCCTGACCCGCAGCGGCGTGGAGACCGTCGGAGCGTTCACCGCCTACACCGCCTTCGACTATCTGCACGAACGGCCGTTCGACGCGGTGGTGCTGTGGGCCGGCGACAACGATTCAGAGGCCCTGTCGATCGCCGCGGGCATGCGGCGCAACACCCGCCTCTACCACATCCCCGCCCTGCTCTATCTCAAGGCCGAGGCGATGGTGACCCTGGCCGAGGTGTATCACCGGGGCATTTCCGATGTCGCCTCGCCCGACACGCCCGAGATCGAAACGGCCAAGCGCGTGGTTGAACTGGCCCGCGCGCACCGTCGCCAGACCACCATCCGCAACGCGCTCGAAAAGGCGCGCAGCTCCGGCCTGATGGACGCCGCCACCGGGTTGTTCACCCGCGATCTGTTCGCCGCGCATCTGGTGCGCCTGACCCAGGCCTCTCGCGCGCGCCGGCGGACCCTGTCGGTGTGCGTGCTCAAGCTGACCGAGCGGATCGATCTGAAGCCCCTGCGCGACAATGGCTGGATCGACCGGGCCATCCCCCAGATCGGCTCGATGATCGGCCGCCTGGTGCGGGTGGAGGACACGGCCGCTCGTCTGGGCCCCGAACTGTTCGCCCTGGCCCTGCCCTCCACCAGCCAGCACGCCGCCCGGGCCGCCGCCGAGCGCATTTCCGCCGTGATCGGATGCACCGCCTTCGACGCCGGCGACAGCCGCCCGCCGTTCGTGGTCGAATTCGACATCGGCGTGGCTGAGTTGGAGCCGGGTGAGAACGCCGCCAAGGCCCTGGAACGCGCCGCGGCCGGCGCGATGCAGGCCAAGGCCAGCTAGGCGACGAGGGATCGGCCGATCGAGCATTCATCCAGCCGAGGTCGGATTGATGTCCAGGTGATCCCCACCCCCAGCAGGGCATCTCAGACTCGCGCGGCCTCCTTGTCGGCGCGTCCAAATCGCTCCGCAAGTGATAAGAATCTCGTCGGGGCAATAGAGTTGGCCGTCGCCATGCGCCATAAGGGCGCGGGGTGGAATAGACGCTATCCGCTGGATACCACTTATGTTGCGGATAGATCATATGCAACCATAACGGGGAACTCCTTCGAATGCCTATCAGCATGCTCATCAGGCAAATTCACACGTGGCTGGCGGTTTTCATTGCGCCTAGCGTTCTGTTCTTCGCCATCACGGGCGGCTTGCAGCTGTATCATCTGCATGAAAATCACGGGGACTATCAGGCGCCCGCGCTCCTGCAGGAATTGGCGTCGGTGCACAAAGATCAGATCGTGCAGACCGACAACCGGCGCCATGGACCGCCGCCGGCTGATGCTGGTAAGGACCACGGTCCGTCTGCCGACGCCGACCAAGACCACGGGCAGCCGGCGGCCGACGCTGGCAAAGATCACGGTCCATCGGCCGATGCCGATAAAGACCATGGGGACGCACGCGGGCCCGGCGCCCCGGACGCCGGTCCGCCGGGTGGCCCGCCCCCGGGGAAGCACGGCGAAGCGCGCTCCGCGATGGCCTTGAAGTTCGTGTTCCTGATCGTGTCCGCCTGCCTCGTCGTGACCACCCTGCTGGGTCTGTGGATGACGCTCAAATACAGCCGGAACAAGGTATTGTGCGCCGTGTTGTTCGGGCTGGGAATCCTGCTCCCGCTGAGCACCTTCCTGCTCTGATTTTTCGGCCCCACTCCTACCTCATCGAAATCAACGGCGCTTCAGCCTCTGAAGCGCCGTTGACGTATCTGGCCGAGGCCAGAGGAGCGTAGCAAGCTAAGCGCCCTTGGCTATCCGCTGGCGGCGCTCTTCACGAATCTTTTGAACAGGCCAGAAGCGGGGTCACGACCGCGCGGCGTCAGGCCTTACCGCCCGGCCCACACGGCGGTCTTCCTCCCAAATCTCAATGGCTTGGTAGTGCGCCGATCTTGCGAACAATTGATCGACGTGGGCCATGGCTTCCGGGTCGCCGGCCAGCTCTACAGTGAGCAGAGAGGGAACCTGATAGCGGTCATCTTCGATATACAAGGTGTAGATGTTCACGTCGGACCGCCTAGCATGGTCGACAATTAGCGAAGACAGGGAACGGAACATGTCGGCCAGCCGACAGTTTCGCTTGTTTATTTCGCTATATCTGCGCGCAAGCTGCGGCTCGTAGGTGCTTGTCGACTCGATGTTCATGCGCGGCCTAGTGGAGGATGCGCCTGAATGAGAGCTGAAAAACAACAGACGAACGCCATGGATACCCGCAACCATGTGCTCAATGGCTTGCCGGCGCGCGATCTGGCGGCGCTGTCGCCATTCGCCATGGCGGTGTCGCTCGCCTCGGGCGACGTCCTGTTCGAACCTGACGACGCCATTGAGCGGGTCTACTTCCCCAACACAGCCGTACTGTCCGTGGTGACCATCATGGAGGACGGCCGCGCGGTCGAGAGCGACACCGTCGGCTGCGAGAGCGCGGTCGGACTGCTGGAAACCCTGGCCGCGACACGCGCGATCAGCCGCACCTTCACCCAGATTCCCGGCATGGCGATCAGCATTCCCGCCGCGCGCATCCGCCAGCAAGCCGAAGCCAATCCGGCCCTGCGCGCCGTGCTGCTGCGCCATACCCAAGCCAATCTGGCCCAGGCGCATCAGTCGGTCGCGTGCAACGCCCTGCACAGCGTGGAACAGCGCCTATGCCGATGGCTGCTAGCCTCGCATGATCGCACCGCCAACGACACCATCCACATCACCCAGCAATATCTGGCCACCATGGTCGGCGTGCAGCGGACCACCGTGACCCAGGCGTTGCACGAGTTGGTGTCCGCCAGGCTGATCCGCCAGGGCCGAGGCCAGGTGCAGGTGCTCAACCGCCGAGGCCTGGAGGCGCGCGCCTGCGAGTGCCACGCCGCGCTGAAATGGACCCTGGGCCGTCTGGTGGGCCAGCCGTCGCACTCGGGTTAGGCGCGCAGGACGCCGCTGGCGCTACGCCGCCTGAAGCGCGACCTTGGCCAATTGGGCGAGGATGCGCTCAGCGGCGGCCAGCCGCTGGTCGGGGGTTTCCCACTCGCCCTTGATCACCACCTTGGCGTCGGGCCGCAAGCGCCAGAACGCCTGGTTCTTCTGCACCAGGCTGACCAGACCGGCGGGGTTGGTGAAGTGGTCCTCGCGGAATCCGACCACCGCGCCCTTGGGCCCCACATCGATCTTGGACACGTGGGCCTGGCGGCACAGGCCCTTGATCGCCACCACCTTGAGCAACTGGTCAGCTTCCTTGGGCAAGGGCCCAAAGCGGTCGATCAGCTCAGCGGCCAGGGCTTCGCGGTCCTCCGGGCGCTCGGCCTCCGAGAGGCGGCGATAGAGGGCCAGCCGCACGTTGAGATCGGGAACATACTCTTCGGGGATCAGCACCGCCGCCCCGGTGTTGATCTGCGGCGACCAGCCGCGCGTCAGGTCCGGCTCGCCCGCCCCGCTCTCGCGCAGTTCGGCCACGGCGTCCTCCAGCATCTGCTGGTAGAGTTCCACACCCACCTCGCGGATATGGCCCGACTGTTCGTCGCCGAGCAGATTGCCGCCCCCGCGGATGTCGAGGTCGTGCGACGCCAACTGGAAGCCCGCGCCCAGGCTGTCGAGCGACTGCAGCACCTTGAGCCGCTTCTCCGCAGACAGGGTCAAGGTGCGGTCGGCCGGTGTGGTCAGATAGGCGTAGGCGCGCGACTTGGCCCGGCCGACCCGTCCGCGCAGCTGATAGAGCTGAGCCAGACCGAACATGTCCGCCCGGTGGATGATCAGGGTGTTGGCGGTGGGGATGTCCAGGCCGGATTCCACGATGGTGGTCGACAGCAGCACGTCGTACTGGCCGTCGTAGAAGGCCGTCATCACGTCCTCCAGCTGGCTCGGGGCCATCTGGCCGTGACCGACCACGAACTTGATCTCGGGCGCCTGCTCGCGCAGGAACCGCTCGATCTCGGTCAGGTCAGCGATGCGCGGCACCACGTAATAGGCCTGGCCGCCGCGATATTTCTCGCGCAGCAAGGCCTCGCGGATCACCACCGGGTCGTGGGGCGTGACATAGGTGCGCACGGCCAGGCGATCGACCGGCGGGGTGGCGATGATCGACATCTCGCGGATGCCCGACAGCGCCATCTGCAGGGTGCGCGGGATCGGCGTGGCCGTCAGGGTCAGCATATGCACATCGGCGCGCAGGGCCTTGAGCCGCTCCTTGTGCTTGACCCCGAAGTGCTGCTCCTCGTCGACGATCACCAGACCCAGATCCTTGAACCCGACCTGCTGGCTCAGCACCGCATGGGTGCCCACCACGATCTCGATCTCGCCGTTCTTGAGGCCCTCGCGCGTTTCGGCGGCGTCCTTGCCCGTCACCAGGCGCGACAGCTGGCGCACCTTGATGGGCCAGCCCTGGAAACGGTCGGAGAAGGTCTTGAAGTGCTGGCGCGCCAGCAAGGTGGTGGGGCACACCACGGCCACCTGCTGGCCGCTCATGGCCATGACGAAGGCGGCGCGCAGGGCCACCTCGGTCTTGCCGAAGCCCACGTCCCCGCAGATCAGCCGGTCCATCGGCTTGCCGGCCGCCAGATCGCCCAGCACGTCGGCGATGGCGCTCAGCTGGTCGTCGGTTTCCTCGTAGGGGAACCGAGCGCAGAATTCGTCAAACAGGCCGTGCGGCGGGTCGACCTCGGCCGTGGCCTTCATCTGGCGCGCGGCGGCCAGCTTGATCAGGCCCTCCGCCATCTCGCGCAGGCGCTCCTTGGCGCGCGCCTTGCGCGCCTGCCACGCGGCGCCGCCCAGGCGGTCGAGCTGGACGCTTTCGCCGTCCGCGCCGTAGCGGGTCAAAAGGTCAATGTTCTCGACCGGCAGATAGAGCTTTGACTCTCCGCCGTAGACAATCTCCAGGCAGTCGTGCGGGGCGTCCTGCACCTGCAGGGTCTTCAGGCCGGTGTAGCGCCCGATGCCATGGTCGATGTGCACCACCAGGTCGCCCACAGTCAGGGACGACGCCTCGGCCAGGAAGTTTTGCGCCCTTCGCCGCCGCCGCGGCCGGGCCAGGCGGTCGCCCAGCAAATCGGTTTCCGACACCACGGCCAGGGAGTCGGTCTCAAAGCCGTTGTCCAGCGGCAGGACCACCCGCTGAGGAACCTTGGGGTCATTGGCCTTGGCCGCCTGCCAATAGGGCGCGAACGGGACGCGGGTCAGGCCGTGGTCGGCCAGCATCGCCCCCAGGCGTTCGGATGAGCCCTCCGACCACGAGGCGAACAGCACGCGTTTGCCGGCTGAGCTCAGAGCCCGCGCATGGGCGGCGGCAGCTTCGAACAAGTTGACGCTGTCCTGGGCGCGCTCGGGCGCGAAGTTGCGCCCCGCCTTGGCGCCCATGTCGATGATCGCGTCGGTCGGCGCCTTCTGGAACGGACTGAAGCGGCGCACCGGACGGTCGTTGAGGGCCCGAGCCCATTCGTCGGGCGTCAGGTAGAGATCGGCGGGCGCCAGGGCGTGATAGGCCGATTTGGCGCCCTTGGCCGTTTCCAGCCGCGCCTCATGCGCGTCCTCGATCATGGCCAGGCGCTCGTCGCGCGCCTCTTCGGCCTGATGATCGATGGCCACCAGGGCGTCTGGCCCCAGGTAGTCGAACAGGGTGTCGAGTCGGGCGTAGAACAGGGGCAGCCAATGCTCCAGGCCGGAGCGACGCGCGCCTTCGCTGACCGCGGCGTAGAGCGGATCGTCGCCCGGCGCGCCAAAGCGGCTGAGGTAGCCTTTACGGAACCGGGCGATCGCGTCGGCGTCGAGCAGCACCTCGGACACCGGCAACAGGTCGATCGTCTTGAGCTGGCGCGTCGAGCGCTGGGTCTCGGGATCGAAGGCGCGGATCGATTCCAGCGTATCGCCGAACAGGTCCAGGCGCACCGGCTCCTCGCCGCCGGGGGGCCAGACGTCGATCACCCCGCCGCGAATGGCGAATTCGCCTTTCTCCGCCACGGTCGATGCGCGGATGTAGCCGTTGACGGCGAAGTATCGCTCCAGGTCGGCGACGTTGACGTCGTTGCCGGTGCGCGCCCGATAGCTGGCCGCGGCGACCGCGTTCTTGGGCGGCAGGCGTTGCAGCAGGGCGTGGGCGGTTGTGACGATCAGGCGCGACCCCGGCGCCTTGGGATCGGCCGCCTTGGAATCGGGCGCTTCGGCCAGGCGGCTGAGCGTGGCCATACGTTCGGCGGCTATGGCCGCCGATGGACCAATCCGGTCGTAGGGCAGGCAGTCCCACGAGGGCAGGCGCAGCACCTCGAATTGCGGCGCGAAGAATGAGAATGCGCCAGCGAAGGCCGAGGCCCGCGCCGTATCCCGCGCCACATAGACGCTGACGCCGGCGCGCACGCGGGCGATGTCGGCCATGACCAAGGCGTCGAAGCCCTCGGGCGCATTGGCCAGCTCCAGGCTTTCGCGCGCCTGAGCGATGCGTTTGAGATCAGGAGATGCGGACACGGCTTACTCGTTCAGGCGCCGGTATCCGCGCCGATCGTGGTGTGGGCTTGCAGCATGAACGCGCGGAGCATCGCCAGGATCTCGCCCTCGAACACCTCCGGCGCCGCCTCGCGCCCGATGATCCAGGCATAGAGGTCCTGGTCGGGCTGGTCGAGCAGCTGCTCGAACGCGTCCACCTGAGCCGGCGACAGCTCGGCCAGGCGCGCGCGGGCGAAGCCGCCGATGATGATGTCGGCCTCGCGAAAGCCGCGATGGTCGGCGCGGTACAGCAGCTTCTTGAGGCGCGGGTCATCCATGGAACGGCCGGTATAGAGCCCCGCGCGGGAGCGCGCCAGCCACGCTATGCTGGCCAAATGCGTCCGCAGATTCTTTTCCCCCTGTTCGCGCCGATCGCGAGCCTGAAGGGCGTCGGTCCCAAGCTTGAGCCGTTGGTGGAGAAGGCCGCCGGCCCGCTGGTGCGCGACCTGGTCTTCACCTTGCCCCAGGGCATCGTGCGCCGTCCCCGGGTCAAGGTCGCCGAGGCGGCGGAGGGCGTGGTCCAGACCCTGACGGCGCGCATCGAGTCCCACGCCCCGCCGCCCCGGGCCGGCCTGCCCTACAAGATTCTGGCCTTCGACGGCACGGCCTTCGTCACCCTGGTGTTCTTCAAGGGCGGCGGCCCGCACCTGTTGCGGCAACATCCCGTCGGCGCCGACCGGGTGATCTCGGGCAAGATCGAGCGGTTTGGCTCAGAGATCCAGGTCGTCCATCCGGACTATGTCGTGCCGATGGAGAAGCTGGCCGAGGTTCCCGAAATTGAGCCGATCTATCCGGCCACCGCCGGCCTGACCTCGCGCACCATGCGCAAGCTGGTGCTGGAGGCGCTGGAGCGTGTGCCCGCGCTGCCCGAATGGCAGGACGATGCGTGGCTCAAGCGCGAGGGCTTCGCCGCGTGGCGCGAGGCGCTGAACCTGGCGCACGGGCCGCGGTCGGAGGCCGATCTGGCGCCCGATGCGCCAGCGCGCCGCCGGCTGGCCTACGACGAACTGTTCGCGCACCAACTGGCCCTGGCCGAGCGCAAGGCCGAGCGGCGGCGTTCGCCCGCGCCTGTGGTCCCATCGAGCGCCCTGAGCGAGGCGCTGATCGCCGCCCTGCCCTTCGCCCTGACCGGGGCCCAGCGGCGGGCCTTGGCGGAGATCGGCGGCGACCTCATATCCGGCTGGCGCATGTCGCGCCTGATCCAGGGCGACGTGGGCGCGGGCAAGACCGTGGTGGCGATGTTGGCCATGGCCGACGCGGCGGCGGCCGGCCTGCAGTCGGTGCTCATGGCCCCAACCGAGATCCTGGCCCGCCAGCATTTCGAAACGCTCCAGGCGCCCCTGGCCGCGCAGGGCGTGCGCTCGGTGCTGCTGACCGGCCGTGATAAGGGCGCCGGGCGCAACGAGAAACTGCGCGCCCTGGCCGACGGCGAGGCGATGGTCGCGGTGGGCACCCACGCCCTGTTCCAGGACGACGTCATCTACGGCCGGTTGGGCCTGACGGTGATCGACGAGCAGCACCGCTTCGGCGTCAACGACCGGCGGCGGCTATCGGACAAGGCGGTCTCGGCCCATTTGCTGGCCATGTCGGCCACGCCGATCCCGCGCACCCTCGAGCTGACCCTCTACGGCGACCTGGACGTCAGCCGCCTGGACGAAAAGCCGCCCGGCCGCCAACCGGTGGCCACGCGCGCGGCGCCCATGAGCAGGCTGCCTGAGATCGTCGAGCGGTTGCGCGCGGCGACCGCCCAGGGCGCCCAGGCCTTCTGGATCTGCCCCCTGGTGGCGGACTCCGAGGACAGCGACCTGATCGCCGCCGAGATTCGCGCCGCCGCCTTGGCCAAGATCCTGGGGACCGACGCTGTCGGCCTGGTGCACGGCCGCATGCCCGCGCCCGCCAAGGACGCCGTGATGAACGACTTCGTTGAAGGCCGGCTGAAGGTGCTGACGGCGACCACGGTGGTCGAGGTCGGCGTGAATGTGCCCAACGCCACCATCATGGTCATCGAGCAGGCCGAACGCTTCGGCCTGGCGCAGCTGCACCAGCTGCGCGGGCGTGTGGGCCGCGGATCCAAGGAAAGCGCGTGCGTGCTGCTGTACGACGCGCCCCTGAGCAAGACCGCCGAGGCCCGGATCGACATCCTGAGGCGAACTGACGACGGCTTCCTCATCGCCGAGAAAGACCTGGAGCTGCGGGGCGGCGGCGATCCGCTCGGCCTTCGCCAGAGCGGCTTTCCCGCCTACCACGTGGCCGATCCGGTGGCGCACCGGGCCATGATCGCCACGGCCGCGGACGATGCGCGGCTGATCCTGGGCAAGGATCCGGAACTTGTCAGCGGGCGGGGCAAGGCCGTGCGGGTGCTCAGGGCGCTGTTCGACTGGCGGGCGGACGCCGCCGACGTCGGCTGAACCCTAGCCGGGCTTGGCCGAGGGCGCGGAAGGCTTGGCGGCCAACGACTTCATATAGACGCCGATCGCCTTGCGGTCCGCCAGGCTGAGCTTGGTCGTGCCTTCGACCACCGTGGCCATGGACCCGCCGACATAGTCGCCGTCGGGCTCCATGCCGCTGTCGAGCATCTCGGCCACGTCGTCGGCCGACCAGCTCTTGGTCCAGCCGCCGGGCGTAATGTTCGGCGCCCTCTGGTTGTCCGGGCCATGAGGTTCGCCGGCGTAGGCGCGCCCGTTGTCCAGGCCGCCCAGGACGTTTCGCGGCGTGTGGCACTCCTGGCAGTGCGCCACCGCTTCAGCCAGATAGCGTCCGCGGTTCCACTCGGCGCTTTGTCCGGCCACGGGCTTGAGGGGGCCCTTGTGGAAGAACATCAAACGCCAGAAGGCCAGGGTCGGACGGATGTTGAACGGGAACGGGATGGCATTGTGCGGCGTGGCGTTGGCCGAGGTCGGCTGCGCCCGCAGATAGGCGTAGAGATCGGAGATGTCCTGGTCGGTCATGCCGGTGAAGGCCGCATAGGGAAACACCGGATAGAGGTATTCGCCGTGGGCGCCCTTGCCCTGACGCATGGCGCGTCGGAAGTCCGCCTCGCTCCAGTCGCCAATGCCGGCGGTCTTATCGAAGGTGATGTTGGGCGCGTAGAATGAGCCGAACTGGGTCGCCAGAGCCGGCCCCCCGGCCAGTTCGGCGCCCTTGCCCTTGATGTCGGTATGGCAGCCCCGGCAGTCGCCGGCCGCGGCCAGGACGGCGCCGCGAGCGACGGCGGACCGGTCGGGAGGCGTATTGGGCGCGCCATGGGGGCTTACGCACGAGGCGCATGCCAGAGCGGCCAGTACGGCTGCAAACCTTGATCGCATGTTCGGTACGCTCGGGCCGTCAGTGCTGGAGGGTGTCGCGGTAGTTCATATGGCAACCGCCGCAATTGGTCTTGGAAAAGGCGGCGGCGGCGGTCTTCACGTCGTCGGTCGAGCCCGTCTTGATCACATTCGCCAGCGTCTTGGACCCCTGATTCATGGTCTCGAAGGCGTC
>Ga0335069_10001760_pt1 | contig 34319 bp, 27 predicted proteins | sample Lox_Sample_11_FD_206714 | JGI IMG/M metagenome (GOLD analysis project Ga0335069, IMG submission 206714) | Soil microbial communities from Loxahatchee National Wildlife Refuge, Florida, United States - Lox_Sample_1.1 | ecosystem: Environmental > Terrestrial > Soil > Wetlands | place: USA... | reverse complement strand
CGCATTTCCGCGCACACCTTGATTCCGATCTTCTCGGCCAACGGATATGGCGTCTTCGTCGCGACATCCTGGAACAACTCGACCGCGCCAATCGCCCCGATATGCCGCACCTCGCCGACGTGTGGCAGCGCGTGAAGTCCTTCCAGACCGGCGCGCAACCGCGCGCACTTCGGTTGGAGTTTCGCAAGCGTCTGCTCGTCTTCAAAGATCCGCAGATTGGCCAGCGCCGCCGCGCAGCCGAGCTGGTTGCCCGTGTAGCTGTGTCCGTGGAAGAACGTCTTGAACTCGCTGTAATCGCCGAGGAACGCGCCGAACACGTCTTCCGTTGTCAGCGTCGCGGCCAGCGGCAGATAACCGCCGGTCAGCCCCTTCGCCACCGCCATCAAGTCGGGCGTGACCCCTTCCTGTTCGCAGGCAAACATCGTTCCCGTCCGCCCGAAACCGGTCATGACTTCATCCGCAATCAGCAACGCTCCATGCTCGGTGCAGAGGCGTCGCAATTCTGCCAGCAGTCCGGGCCGCCACAGTCTCATTCCCGCCGCGCCCTGCACGAGCGGTTCGATGACGACACCGGCGACCGCGCTGCCGTGCTCACGCATCAGATCCGTCAGCCGCGACACGTCGTTGGCGCGGATCACGTCGAACAGCAGGGGCCGGAACGCCGCGTGAAACAGATCGATCCCGCCAACACTGACCGACCCGAGCGTGTCGCCGTGGTAGGCGTCGGCGAACGCGACGAACCTGGTGCGCCCGGGCTGCTTCCGGTGCTGCCAGTATTGCAGCGCCATTTTGATCGCCACTTCCATCGCCGTCGAGCCATCGTCGGAATAGAACACGCGCGTCAGCCCGGCGGGAGCGATCTGAATCAGTTTCTCGGCCAGACGGATTGCCGGTTCATTCGACAGCCCGAGAAACGACGAGTGCGCGATGTGATCCAGTTGGTCTTTGATGGCCTGGGTGATCTTCGGATGCTGATGGCCGTGCAGATTCGTCCAGATCGACGAATTCGCGTCCAGATACTCGCGTCCCTTCACGTCCCGCAAAACCGCGCCCTGCCCCGACTCGACGATCACGGGTTCTTCCGCCGTCCAGTCGCGCATCTGCGTGAACGGATGCCAGAGATAACGATGGTCCAAATCTCGTAGGAGCGATTTGCAATCGCGATCCGGTCGATTCGTCATTAGCGCACACCCTCCAGCCACGCCCAGTCGATTTCCTTCTCATACTCCGGATGCGCGCTTGAAAACCGGTATTCCGTTGCCGAGTTGGCCAATCGTGCACGAACCGGATTCTCGTGCATGTATTGGAGCCGCTTCTCAAAGTCCTCTCGATCCCGCAGCAGGTGGTCGTGATAGCCGGTCTGCCACAAGGGTCCTTCCAACTGCGTTTGTTCGTGGATTTTCCGACTCGTGTACCCCTTCAGCGACTTCATGATGTCTGCCAGCGTTGCGACAGGAACATCCGCATCATGTGCCTTCTTTTCCGCCGCCTCGTGGGAGCGACATTCCTGTCGCGACCGGAGTGCGAAGGCCACGTGCAGATGATCCGGCATGACGACGAACCCCAGAAGACGAATTCGGCCCTGATCCCGAAGCCAGCGCAGAGCGTCAATCACAACTTGTGCCGTGTCCGGATTTGCAAGAACTGGCTTTCGGATAGCAAGACAGGTTGTAATGAAATAGCATTCCCCAGGAATCGAGGACCTGTTTCTCCTCAAGTCGGCAGAGTGCGGCAGTCGCGACAGGAATGTCGCTCCCACGGACTGAAGGCAGGTAAGGAACTGTCGGATATCATCTTCTGTGTGCGCGGCGGTGACGGTGACGCGCAGGCGGGCTTTGCCCTTCGGGACCGTGGGGAATCGGATGGCGGGAACGAATATCCCCCGCTCGAACAACCGGCCCGAGATGTCAACCGCCGCCTTCTCGTCGCCGATGACAATGGGAATGATCGGGCTGCGCGACTCGTTCTGGACGCCGAGCGCCGACAAGCCGTTCTTCATCTCGCTGACATTTCGCCAGAGCCGATCTCGCCGCTCCTGGCCGGCGCTGCTCATCACAAGCTCTACCGCTGCTGCGGCCGCCGCGCAGACTGCCGGCGGCAACGCCGTCGAATAGATCAGGCTCCGCGCGCGGTTTCGCAGGAAATCGATGAGCATTTGCGAGCCCACGACGAAACCGCCCCCGCAACCCAGCGCCTTGCTCAACGTCCCGAGCGTGACATCGATCTTATCCTCCACGCCTGCCGCCTCGGCAATCCCGCGGCGGTTCTTGGCGTACAAACCCGTGGCATGCGCCTCGTCAATCATCAGCCACGCGCTGTACTTCTCCTTCAATTCGACGATTTCCGCTAGCGGCGCGAGGTCGCCGTCCATCGAAAACACAGTCTCGGTAACAATGAACTTCCGGCGAAACGAAGTGCTCTGTTCGAGCACGGCTTCGAGTTTCTTGAGGTTCTTGTGGGGATAGACCCGAATCGTCGCCCCGCTCTGCCGCGCCCCGTCGATGATGCTGGCGTGATCCAGTTTGTCGAGAATGACCACGTCGCCTTCGCCGACCAACGCGGTGATTGTGCCGACGTTGGCCGCATAACCGCTGCTGAAAACGATCGCCGCTTCCTTCGCCTTGAACGCCGCGAGTGTGCGTTCCAACTCGTCGTATGGTTGCAGATTCCCGCAGACGAGACGCGAGGCGCCGGCTCCGACGCCGTATCTCGCAATCGCATCCGACGCCGCCTGTTTCAGCACGGGATCGCTCGCCAGCCCCAGATAGTCGTTACTCGAGAAATTCAGGAACTCGCGAGCGTCGATCCGGATGCGGGGACCTTGCGCAGATGTCACGATCCGCAGAGAACGGTACAGGCCGTCCGCGCGGGCCTTATCGAGCTCCGCGCCGAGTTGGTCAGGGAGACTTGACATTCACCGTGGAAAAATCGGCCGGCGTGGCAGGGCCCGGTTGATAGATCACCACCGCATGCGGATCGACGCGGTACCGCAGCCCGGCGCCTTCGGTGACGTATTTCAGCGCGTCCGCCAGCGGAACGCTGTGCAGGTTCAACGTGACCTTCGCGGACTTGGCGCCGTCCGGCGCCTCCCAGACGATGTTCATCGGAGTCGCCGCACCCAACGCCTTCTGGCCCTCGGCCTGCAACACCTCGATGACATCTCCCACGGCCGCATCACGGACATTCACCTCGGGAATGATCGTTTCCTCCAACGTCAGCCTCAGTGACGTCGACGGAGAATGCTGATGCTTCGCGTCCTCGATTTCCGCCAGCAGCCGTTTGGCATCGGGATCGCCTGGATTCTTCTGCAGTATCTGCATGCAGCGCGCCTCGGCTTGATCGAGCTGGCCCGACTGCTCGAGGTAGATCACTGCCTGCGCGTCGGGACGCTGGATTGCGTTGGTCGACGCCGCGTCCGTCTGGGCCATCGACACCCGTGCAAGGATCATCAGGCTCATCAGCGCTACAAGACCGGCCGATATGGCTGTGGATTTATTTCGTTTCATCGACGATCACCTCGCCTCCGACCATCGAAAAGCTCACTTCCTTGTCCGCGTACACGATCGCCTCGAACGGATCGCCACCCGCGCCATCCAACGGAGCCGCGATCAGGTCCGCCCAAGCGCCGACGCCGATATGCCCCAACTTGTCGGGAAGATTCAACGCCCTGGCGCCATTGACCGTGGCCAGCGTCAGGAATTCCTCGGCCGACATCCGCGGGAACATGTGCCCCAGCGTCTGCATTTCGCTCAACATGCTCAGCGTATCATTACTGGCCATGCTGTCCGTCCCGAGACAGGCATTGATCCGGTGCTCTTTCCACGTATTCAGGTGCGGCATGCCCCGTCCGAAGAACCGGTGCGACTTGGGGCAATGTACCACATGCGTGCCGCTCTGCTTCAACAAACCCACGTCGACCGGCGTGAGGTAGTTGGCGTGCGCGACGAGACAATTCGGTCCGAGCACGCCGTACTCGGACATCAGTTGAGTCGGTCCCACCCGTTTGCAATCGGACATGTCGCGCCCCAGCCGCATGAAATAGTCGTACATCTGGCCGGTGCCGCGCCGGAGCATATCATCTTCCTCCTCCGACTCGGCCAGATGGGTCGTCAACGGGATGTTCCGCGCGCGGGCGTACTGGCCGCACAGCCGGTACAGATCCGCCGTCGCCGTGTACAGCGCGTGCGGGGAAAACCCGAACCCACCCCGGGGAACGGAATGGGCCGCGATGAACTCCAGCATTTGCGCCGCGATTTCCCGTGCGCCCTCGGACCGGTTGAAATCGATCATTTCCAGGCACCACCACACCCGCAGTCGCGGCGGCGGAAGCTGATCGATGAACCTCGGGAACGATTCGATGTTGATCACCGTCGTGGTGCCCGACCGCATCAGCATGTCCAGACCCATCTCAATGCCGCCGAGATATTCCTTTTCGGGGTGGAGTTGCTTCGCGGCGACCAGTTGGACAAGCCATTCCGTGAAACTCCCGCGCCATTCGACCTCGCCGCGCAGGCGGGTGTAATCGAGGTGGCAATGGGCGTTGATCAACCCCGGCGCCAGCGCGCGCTCGCCCAGGTCGCGGATTTCGCCCCCGTGTGCCGCGCGGACGTCGGCGGTCTTGCCGACCGCCACGATCGTGTCGCCCTCGATGGCGACGGCGCCGTCTTCGATCGGCGGCTGGTCCATCGGCAATACATACTTCGCTCGCAAGATCATAGGGTCACTCAACCTTGTCACAGGGGATTCGGATTCGTTCGATGGAGCGGGCGCGACCGGTGGCTTCATCCACCTCAACAATCACGCCGCACAACGCGACATTACCTTCCGCGACCTCCATCTTCTGCGGCATCTGGGTGAGGAACCGCCGCAGCACGGCGCCCACGTCCCGGCCCAGCACCGAATCATGCGGCCCGCACATACCGGCATCGGAAAGATACGCCGTGCCGTTGGGCAAAACGCATTCATCGGCGGTTGCCACGTGCGTATGCGTTCCAATCACCGCGCTGACTTTCCCATCCAGGAACCGACCCATGGCGATTTTCTCGCTGGTGGCTTCCGCATGCAAGTCCACAAGGATGATTTTCGTCTGGGTGAGCAGCCGCGCGATCTCGGCCTCGGCGGCGCGAAACGGGCAATCCGTGTTGGGCATGAATACCCGGCCAATCACGTTCACCACGCCGACGGGCGGCAATCCATCCAGCCGCACCACCGTTGATCCCCGGCCCGGCGCCGATGGCGGAAAGTTCAACGGACGCAACAGCCGCGGCTCGCGTTCGATGACCTCATACACTTCCTTTTGGTCCCAGATGTGGTCGCCGGAAGTGATAACATCCACGCCGCTGGTGAGCAACGCGTCCACCGTCGCCGCTGTCAGTCCCGCGCCGTGAGCGCTGTTCTCGCCGTTGGCGATGACAAAATCGATGTCTCGCTCTTCGCGCAGGCGCGGCACGATCGTCGCCACCGCCCGCCGTCCGGGCTTGCCCACCACATCGCCAATAAAAAGAATCCTCACGATGAATGACTAATGCCTGATTCCGAATGACTAGGGAAGCACGATTTCTCTCGGGCCTCCGGGAGCACCGGCCGATTGCCGCGAGAATGATCCCTTGCCTTTCCTCCTCCGGTCACTTCGCGTACTCCACGGCGCGTGTTTCACGAACCACGATGACCTTGATCTGGCCCGGGTACTGCAATTCCTGTTCGATCTTCTTGCTGATGTTCCGTGCCATCTGAACGGCTTCGTCATCGGTAACGGAATTCGGCTGCACGAACACGCGAATCTCGCGGCCCGCCTGGAGCGCGTAGCTCTTGTCGACCCCCGGGAAGGCGTTGGCCACGGTTTCCAGTTTCTCGAGGCGTTGCAGGTACAATTCCATGCTCTCGCTGCGGGCGCCGGGCCGGGACGCGCTGATGGCGTCCGCCGCGCTGGCCAGGACGCCGTACGTCGTGAGCGGTTCGACCTCGTGGTGGTGACAGGCCACTCCCTGCCAGACCTCTTCGGGTTCGCCGTACTTCTTGAGCAGTTCCGCGCCGATCTTGGCATGAGAGCCTTCGACTTCATGATCGACCGCCTTACCGATGTCATGAAACAAGCCCACGCGCTTGGCGATCTGCTGGTTGAGACCGAGCTCCGCCGCCATCATCCCCTCGATCTCGGCGACCTCCACGGAATGATCGAGCACGTTCTGGGCAAAACTGTGACGGAACCGGAGCCGCCCGAGCAACCGGGTCACTTCGGGATGCACCTTCTGCACCCCGACATGCACCACCGCCTCCTCGCCCGCCTTGTGAATCAGCCCGTTCAGTTCTTCGCGCACTTTGGCGACCTCCTCCTCGATGCGGGCCGGGTTGATCCGTCCGTCGGCGATCAGGCGCTCCAGCGTCTGCCGGGCCAGCTCACGACGCACCGGGTCGAACCCGCTCAGCACCACTGCCTGTGGCGTGTCATCGATGAGCACGTTGATTCCCGTGGCGGCCTCGAACGCGCGAATGTTCCGGCCCTCGCGGCCGATGATGCGGCCCTTCATTTCCTCGCTCGGCAGCGCAATCGTACAACTGGTTGCCGTTTGCACGTAGCTCGACGCGCAGCGCTCGATGGCGATGGTGATCGTCCGCCTGGCCTCGCGATCGCCCTGTTCCTTGGCGTCCTCGATGATCCGGCGCGTCATCGCGGCGGCCTCGGTGCGAACGTCTTCCTGCAATTGTTGGATCAGCCGCCTTCGCGCTTCCTCCGCGCTGAGACCGGCGACCCGTTCCAGCTCGCGCTGGGTCAGCTTCTTCAGGTCGTCGATCTCGGTCTGAATCTTGTGCAGTTCCTTCTCGCGCTCGACAACCGCCACTTCTTTTCGGGACACCTCGTCCGTCTTGCGGTCCAGCAAATCCGCCTTGCGGTCCAAGTTGGACTCGCGTTGCATGATTCGCTTTTCCATGTCCAACAGTTCCTGCCTTCGTTCCTTATTCTCCTTTTCAAACTGCTCGCGTGCTTGAAACGTCTCTTCCTGCGCTTTCATCCGCGCTTCGCGAAGCGTTTCGTCCGCTTCCTTCCGCGCGGTCTCAATGATCCCACCGGCCATTTTGGTGTCGGCTTTCACTTTGCGCTGGCTCAAGAACCAGCCGAGCACAACGCCGACGACAAGGGCGATGAGATCGAATATGATTGGATAGGTCATTTTCGGTTACCCTTGAGGTTGACCACTCGGGTTTCGGTCACAATGAAGTCCATCCGCATGTCATGCGTCTCCGCCGGGACTTCATCCAGTAATTGGAAATCGAAAGCCAGGGCGATCTTCACGCCGCCAGTCTGCCGCAACAGACGGTCGAAGTGACCCAGCCCGCGGCCCAATCGATTTCCGGTTTCATCGAACGCCAGCCCGGGCACCAGCGCAATGCCAATCGGATCGAGCACTGCCGGTCTCATGGCCTCGGGCCTGGGTTCTAGAATTCCAAATTTGCCTGTCATCAGGTCGCCATCAAAATCACCGATTTCCGAAACGACATAGGTCCGTTGCGCTTCGTCGAACCGTGGCACGCACACATGTCGGCCCATGGCCAACAGTTGACGGATCAGGCCGTGCGTATCGACTTCAGCTCCCGTGGACACATAGCTCAACAGTCGTCTGGCGCCGGAGAATTCGCGCACCACGGACAATCTCTCCCAGATGGCCGCGCTCTTGGCCCGCGCCTCCGCCGGGCTCTGGCTGGCCAGGCGCGCGCGCATCCGTTCGCGCAGGGCTATTTTTTTCTGAGCAGCGCTTTCCATTTCTCCATTCGCTCGCGCACCTTGAGTTCGAAGCCCTGATCGCCCGGTTCGTAATACTTGCGATGTTCGGGCAGGTGATCCTGTTCAACGATGTGTCCTTCAAAATCATGGGCGTACTTGTAGCCTTCGCCGTGGCCGAGCCGGGTGGCTCCCTTGTAATGCGTGTCCTTGAGATGTTGGGGGACTTCCAGGGTCCGCCCCTGCTCCACGTCGGCCTTGGCGCTCCAGATTCCCTTTGCGCTGGCGTTGGACTTGGGCGCGGTCGCGCAATACACCGTGGCCTCCGCCAACGGCAACTCGCCTTCGGGCCAGCCGATGAATTCCACGGCGTGATGGGCCGCCACCGATACGACCAATGCCTGCGGATCCGCCAGCCCGATGTCTTCCGCCGCCAGAATCACGATGCGTCGCGCGATGAAGCGCGGATCTTCTCCCGCAACGACCATTTTCGCCAGCCAGTACAACGCCGCATCCGGATCGCTGCCGCGCATCGATTTGATGAACGCCGAGATCGTATCGTAATGCTCGTCCTCATCGGCGTCGTACACCACGGCCTTCTTCTGGATGGATTCCTCGGCGACTTCTTTCGTGACGTGACCGGAGGGCGTCGTGAGCACGCCGATCTCGAGCGAGTTGAGCGCCTTGCGCGCGTCGCCGTCGCAGGCGGTCGCCAGAAAATCCAGCGCCGCGGGGTCGACCTTGACCTTCTGACCGCCGAGGCCGCGCTCTTTATCCGTCAGCGCCCGCTGGAGCAGCTCTCTGATGTCGGCCGGCGTGAGCGGCTTGAGCTGGAAAATCTGCGAGCGCGAGACCAGCGGCGAATTCACGTAGAACATCGGGTTGTGCGTCGTCGCGCCGATCAAGCGGACGGTGCCGTTTTCCACGTCGGGCAGGAGCACGTCCTGTTGCGCTTTGTTGAACCGGTGAATTTCGTCGATGAACAGGATCGTGCGCTGGCCTGTATTGGCCAGACGGTTGGCAGCGGTGGCGATCACGCGGCGAATATCGGCGACATTCGAATCCACGCCGCTGAGACGTTCAAACTTGCTCTTGGTGGCGTTGGCGATGACCTGGGCCAGCGATGTTTTGCCCGTTCCCGGCGGGCCGTACAGAATGATCGAGCTGATGCGGTCGGCCTTGATCGCGCGCCAGAGCAGTTTGCCTTCTCCGAGGATGTGGCGTTGCCCGACGAAATCCTCCAGTGTGCGTGGCCGCATGCGCGTGGCCAGCGGAGCGGGTGTGGACATGGCGCTGGCGTCCGCCGCTGCGGCGTGTTTCGGAGACTGATTGGAAAACAGGTTGTCGGTCACGGCGACCCTTCTGGCTCCGGCGATCAAGACGGAGTCGGCTCGCGTTGTGTGAGTCTCGTGAGATCGGCAGCGTTGACCTGCGTGAGCCCGAACGCTTCACGCGGCGGGGTGAAAAAGAAATACCCCACCGTAATGCCGTTTCAACGACATCTTTGAACCCCTCGATAACTGGGGTGCTCTGTCTGCGGGTTCCTGCTTCCTATGTAGGCACGCAGTCCGCCGCGGAACTCCGAGCTCCGTCACTGACGGTGTTGGCTCAAAGAATCTTCGTTTCTCACGAACATGGCAGGGTATTTCAAAACTCTTGCTCTGGCAAAGAACACCGGCGACCACAATCGCCTGCTGAACCCCTTTGTAACCCGTTGCATCGTCGATTTCAAGAATATTCCACTCATTTTCATGGTCACCGCTCAATAACCCCGCGCATGTTGCGTCAACTCTCGCGGATCTCACACTTCAATGTCTGCACCAATGAACGTTTCAACTGTTCATGCGCCCCGTTGACCTCGGCGTCGGTCAGAGTCCTGTCCGCCGCGCGGAACGTCAACGAGTACGCCATTGATTTCTTACCCGTCGCTATCGAGCTGCCTCGATATATATCAAAAAGTTCCACTCGTTCCAAGGTTTTATTTCGAGCTTTTTCGATCGCCGCGACGATGTCGGCGTGCGTCTGGTTCTCATCCACCACCAGCGCCACATCCCGTACCACCGCGGGAAACTTGGCAAGCTCGCGGAAGGTCGTTTCCCGCCTCGCGCTGCTCAACAACGGCTCCAGTTCGAGTTCGGCGACGTACGCGGGGTCCCGCAGGTCAAATCGTTTCGCTTGGGCCGGGGAAATCTGGCGGATGCCCGCCGTGTCGATCACAACGCCGATGGCCTCTCCGAGGTCCTCCAAGGCACCCTTCAGATCGTAATAATCCAGCATCGCTTCCCGCTGAGCCGTTTCCCACGCGTCCGGCTGCCGACGTCCCGTGACCGCCAGCGCGAGATGCAACGATTCCTTCCCGTCGGCGGCGAACACCCGGCCAATTTCAAACAGCTTCACGTCATACTGATGCCGCGAGACGTTGGTCCGCAGATTGGCGAGCAACCCGGGCGCGAGCGAATGGCGGAGCGCCTGCTGGTCCGCGCTGAGCGGGTTCTGCAGTTTCAACTCACCGTCGCCCACCAGCGTTTGGTTCTGCGCCTCGTGAAATCCGAGCGAGGTCAACACCTGCCGCACCCGCGCTATTGAATCCCATTTCGCGTCGAACTCCGAGACCGCCGGCGTGGATGGCTGCATCTTCGCGGGGATCTTCTCGACGCCGTGAATCCGGCACACCTCCTCGATCAGGTCGACCTCGCGTTCGAGGTCGACGCGGAAGGTCGGGATCTCGACCTCGCAGGATTGGGCGTCGGACGCGACAACCTGCAGTGTAAGCCCGCCAAAGATCTTCTTGACGGTCTCCGGTGGAACGATAATGCCGAGCAGGCGATTCACCTGCGCGTACCGGCAACGCACCCACCGTTTCTCGACCGGTTTCGCCAGCGTGTCGATGATCCCGGGCGCCACCTGTCCGCCGGCCAATTGCTGGATCAATTGCGCCGCGCGATTGCTCGCCCAGAGCGCGCTGCCGATGTCCGCGCCGCGCTCGAACCGATAGCTCGCGTCGCTGGCCAGCCCGAGTCGTTTGGAAGTCCTGCGCACGTTCGCGGGCAGGAACCACGCGCTTTCCAAGAGCACGTCCGTCGTCGTGTCGCCAATCTCACTGTCCTTGCCGCCCATGATCCCCGCCAGCGCCACCGCGCGCTCCGCATCGGCAATCACCAGCATCTCGCTGGTCAGCTCGTGCGCGCTCCCATCGATGGCGAGGAACTTTTCGCCCTTGGCAGCGCGGCGCACCACGATGCGATGTTCCGCCAGCCGGTTGTAGTCGAACGCGTGCAACGGCTGGCCGCATTCGAGCAGCACGTAGTTGGTCACATCGACCACGTTATTGACCGGGCGCAGGCCGACCTTTTCCAACAGTTGCTTCAGCCACGCCGGGCTCGGGCCGATTTTCACCCCGCGAATCACGCGCGCCGTGTACCGCGGACACAGGTCCGCCGCCTCGACCGCGACCGATGTGTGCTTTGTGACCGCATCGCCTGATTCGGGAACGGCGACCGCAGGAACCTTGATCGGATTTCCGGTGAGCGCGCTGATCTCGCGGGCGATGCCGATCAGGCTGAGCCAGTCGGGCCGGTTGGGCGTCACTTCGATATCGAACACGGTGTCAGTTCCGCCCATCGCCTCGCTGAGCGTGATTCCGAGGCGCGTGTCCGCCGGCAAAATGAGCAGCCCGTCTTCGCCTTTCGGCAGGCCCAATTCCTCCGCGGAGCACATCATCCCCTGAGATTCGACGCCACGCAGCTTCGCCTCCTTGATCGTCATGCCGTTGGCCATGGTCGTGCCGGGCAACGCCAGCGGCACTTTGTCGCCGACCTTGTAATTCTTCGCGCCGCAGACAATCTGGCGTTCGGCCTTGCCATCGTTGACCCGACAGACCGACAGCTTGTCGGCGTTGGGATGCTTCTCGCTGGAGAGAACCTGGCACACCACCACCTGCTGGAGCACGCCGCCGCCCACGGTCACCACGTCTTCCACCTCGATGCCGGCAAATGTGAGTTTGTCGGCCAATTCGCGCGGCGACCAGTCGACATTGACGTATTGTTTCAGCCAGTTGTAGGTGAATTTCATCAGAACTGCTCCAGGAACCGCACGTCATTCTCGGTGAAGAGGCGGATGTCGTTGATCGACCACATGACCATCGCGAGGCGGTCGATGCCGAAGCCGAATGCCCAGCCGGTGTACTCGTCGTCGGGATAGCCGACGGCCTTGAAGACGTTCGGATCCACCATGCCGCAGCCGGCGATCTCGATCCATTCCTTGCCCCGCGCGCGAAACTGCGGCGTTGACAGATCGATCTCGAAGCTCGGCTCGGTGTACGGAAAGAAATGCGGACGGAACCGCACTTCGGTCTCGGGTGACAGCAGTTGTTTGAAGAAGAATTCGACGGTACCTTTGAGGTCGGCGACCGTCACATTCCTGTCCACATACAATCCTTCGATCTGATGGAATGTCGGGCTGTGGGTGGCATCAAGTTCGTCCCGGCGGAAGACGCGCCCTGGCGCGACGATACGGATCGGCGGTTTCTGCTTGAGCATCGTGCGGACTTGCACGGGCGAGGTATGGGTCCGCAGCAAATAGCGGCCGCACTTCGGGTCGGGCGGCATTGCTTTGTCGTCGATGTACAGCGTGTCCTGCATGTCGCGCGCGGGGTGGTTCGCGGGAGTGTTCAGCGCGTCGAAACAATGCCATTCATCCTCAACCTCGGGTCCGTCCTCGACAGCGAAGCCCATGCGCCGGAAGATCACGACCGTGCGCTCGAAAATCTGCGTGAGCGGATGCAGGTGGCCGAGGTGGTGCCGACGCCCGGGCAAAGTCACATCGATGGCCGGCCCGGAGGATGCGGCCTTGGCTTCCAATTCCTCGCGCTTTGCCTCGATGGCGGCCGTCAGCGCGTTTTTCACTTCGTTGGCCAGTTTGCCGATCCGCGGTTTTTCCTCCTTGGGAAGTTTGCCCAGTTGTTCCAGCGCGGCGGGGACGATGCCGCTCCGGCCGAGGTACCGGGCCTTGAGTTGGTCGAGGGACGGGAGATCGGTGCACGCCGCCACGGCCCGCTCAGCCTCGGCGCGGGCGGACTGCAATTGCTGTTCGAGCTCGGTCATAGGCCTGCAAGCCTAGGGAATTGTCTGCGGATTCGCAAGCTCAGGTTGGCCGGCCGTATCCACCAATCGCATCGAGATGTCCGTCCGGCGAATCAGCGCCCGCTCTCGGGCTGTGAATTCGTCGTATTGATATGGCGCAAATTGCATCGGGTGGGCGAAGCGGAGCACAATCCGGCCTTGAGGAGGAGTTTTCGCGCCGTGAATCTTCTCCAGATACTGCGCGTTCAACAGCACGTATCGGGCTGGTTGGGTTGGCGCTTGCGAAGGCGCCAATTCATCCTCCAACCGGGGACAGTCAACCGTGGTCGCTTCGGAAAAGACCCCGTACTCGGCGGCGACCAGACGTCGTACGTCGCGCGGGAACCATTGCTGCAGTGGGCCACGGAAATTCCATGCCGCCTGCAAGATCAACAGGAGTCCCCCCGTCTGGAGCGTCCGTCTTCCCCAGGTTGTGCGGGCCCCGTCCCACACCCGAGCGCCTGCAAACGCTCCAATCAAGCAAAGAAACGGCACGAGCTGCCGAGCCGCACGCCCGTACACAGCCAGGCTGGAGGGTCCCAAGCTGCCGAGAACCAGTAATCCGTATAGCGCGCCCAGCATCGCGACCCAAACCGATCCGTAGGCGGGCATCGGGCGTCGTCTCACCGTCGACCAAAGTATCCACGCCAACGCCGCCAGCCAGAGAATTAGCAGTCCGTGCTCCGCGTCCCACAGATACGCCCACGTCGCCCACCAGCCTTCGGAGTGCATCTCAGGAGATACGGTGGCGGCGAAGGACACCATTCCGTTCACGAAAGATCGTCCGAACACGAAGGCGCAGCCGATGGTGAAGATCACGAGCCATGTCAGAGGGCCGAGCGCGAACCAGAAGGTCCGATATCGAATCTCCTTCACGCTCGAGGCGTTCCACAGGATTGTGGTCGCTGATACCACCGACACGACGGCCCAATAGCGGTAATACATGAAGAACGCGGCACCGGCCAGCCAGCCGCTGAATAACAGGCGCTTCCATCCGCCCTTTTGCATGCCGACCGCGAAGCTTCCAAGCGCCAGAGCCAGCGAAGTGTCATAGGGCAATGTGTGCCGCGAGTAGTAAAACATCGAATTTGATCCTGCCATGAGTGCCATCGCGATCAATGCCTCGGTCCGATTGCCGCCCGCGCGCCGCACAATCACCCCGATCAGCAGGATCACCACAACCGAGGCGAGTGAGAGGATTGCCGCGCTGAATCGGACAGTGCTTTCAAATGGAATCTGGCCGATGGACATGCCGGTCAGCCCGGCCCAAGCCCAGTGGATCGCGATGGGCACACACCCCAGACAGGTGAACCCCGGGTGTTGATTCCAGTCCAGAATCGGTTCGAGAGCTTGTTTCCACTGTCCCTGACCGAGCCGATAGAGGACGATGCCTGACCACCAGAACCGCCTCTCATCGGGAAACCAATACTGCCCTCCGGCGAATACCAGCCACCAACGCAACGCCACGCTCAGACACACCAGCCCCACCACCCAGCAATCCCATCGGGCGATTCGTTTCCACCACACAGAGTCACTCATGAGATTTTTTCGCATCCGGTCCAACAACTGCTGCGCCTACTCGATCTGGAACTCGACGGGCTGGCCGCTGGCGGAATCGCCGCTGATCCACACCCGGTAGCGGCCCGGTTCGGTCACGAGCTTCATGTCCCGATCGTGAAACGAGAGCATGTCGGCCGATAGCGTAAACTCCACGTCCCTGCCCTGGCCGGGCAGCAGCGTGATTCGCTGAAACCCTTTCAACTCCCGCACGGGTTGGGGAATATCCGCCGCCATGTTACGAATGTAGAGCTGGGCAACTTCATCGCCGGGACGATCACCGAGATTTCGGATGCGGGCCGTCACCTGAACGGACTCGCCGACCTTGATCCGCTGCGGGTCGACGCGCAGATTGCTGTACTCGAACTGCGTATAACTCAGGCCGTAACCGAAGGGGAATTGGGGCGTTTGCGGAAGATCGAAGTAGCCGGTGATGTACCCGCCCGGCCGACCGGGTCCCGGCACCTTGAACGGATCGATCCACGGGCGGCCGGTACTCTTGTGGTTGTAGTAGATGGGAACCTGGCCGACCGTGCGGGGCCAGGAAATCGGCAGTTTTCCGGACGGAGAATGATCACCGAACAGAACATCCGCAATCGCCGGTCCGCCCATCGTTCCCGGATGCCAGGCCATCATGACCGCCGGTGCCGCATCGAGTATCTCACCGATCTCCAGTGGTCGGCCCGCCATCAGCACGACGATCATCGGTTTGCCAGCGGCCCGGACGGCACGGATCAGGTCGAGTTGCGCTCCGGGCAGATTGAGGTAGGCCCGACTGGAGGCCTCACCGGATTGAGCGGCGGGCTCGCCGACAAACACCACCGCAAACATTGATTCCTTGGCGGCGCGCACCGCTTCCTCGAAACCACTGGTATTCGTGCTCGCGCAATTCTCCAGTCCGGCGGCGTAGTTGATCTTGCCGGTCTGGCCCACCACGTCGCGTATCGCCTGAAGCGGCGTACGGCAGTCCTTTTCGTCGCCCTTTCCGCTCCAGGCACCCATCTGATCGTGACCGTCGTCGGCGAGCGGACCGATCACGGCCAGAGACGGGATTTCCTTCCACAGGGGCAGCGCGCGGCCTTCGTTCTTCAGCAAGACGATGCTTTCGCGGGCGAACTCGCGCGCCGTCTCGAGATGATCCCTGTGCAGGAGGACCTCGTCGGGATTGGGCCGCGCGAACGGCTTGTCGAACAAGCCCAGCTTCCACTTCAAGCGCAGGACGCGACGGACCGAGTCGTCAACAGCTTGCAGGGGTACCTTGCCTTCGGTGACGAGCGTCTCCAGGTTGCTGCGATAACAGGACGTAAACATCTCCATGTCCACACCAGCCAGGAAGGCGGCCTGCGAGGCGTCCTTGTCGTCGGCGACCATCCCGTGGGCGATCAGTTCGTGGATGGCGTTGGCATCACTGATGACAAAACCACCGAATCCCCACTCGCGGCGAAGCACGTCGCGCAGCAGAAACGAGTTGGCGGTGGCCGGCATCCCGTTGACGTCGGCGAACGCGCTCATCAACGTGGCCACGTGCGCGTTCACGCAGGCGTGGAACGGCGGCAAATAGACGTCACGCAACGTGCGCTCCGACATGTCGACGGTGTTGTAGTCACGGCCACCCTCGGCGGCGCCATAAGCGGCGAAGTGCTTCGCGCAGGCAGCCACGTGCTCGGGATCGCTCAGATCATCTCCTTGGAACCCGCGCACCATGGCGGCGCCAAGCACGCTGCCCAGATACGGGTCTTCGCCGGCGCCTTCCGCGATGCGGCCCCAACGCGGGTCGCGGGCGATGTCGACCATCGGCGCGTAGGTCCACCGAATCCATTGCGAGGCCGCTTCGCGGGCGGCGATGCGCGCCGCTTGCTCGGTCAGTTGCGGATTCCACGCGGCGGCTTGGCCGAGCGGAATCGGGAAGATCGTTCGATAACCGTGGATCACGTCATAGGCCACCAACAACGGAATCCCGAGGCGCGACTGTTCGATGGCCACATGTTGGAGCGTATTGCTCATCGGACCGCGTCCGGCAATGACCGAACCAATGCCGCCGCGGCGGACGAGATCCTCCACGTTGGTTCGAGAAGCCTGGCCTTGCGACAATTGGCCGATCTTTTCCGGGAGCGTCATTTGCGAGAGCAATTGCTCGAGCCGTTGCTCGGTCATGCCGCTCCAGCGGGACGACTCGGCTGCCGGCCGGCCGGAGTCGGCCGCGGACTTCCCGTTTGGTGGGAGCGCCTGCGCAAAGGTACCGCCCGAGCCAGTGACGAGTGAGACAAGCGCCGCGAGAACGAGCCGGCGGGTCACGCGGGAATACGAAAAAGGTCGCATATGCTGGCGGAGAATAAGGTAACCGGCTGGGTCAAACAAGGAAACGTTCGACGGCGTCCAGCACGTGCTCAACTGTAATCCGCGTCATGCACTCCATGGGTATCCGGTTCTTGCAGTGGTCCTTGAAGCACGGAGAACAGTCGACATCCGCACGCAGGACGACGTGGCGGTCGCCGTAAGGCCCGGTGAGTGCGGGGTCGGTCGGCCCGAATATCGCGACCACGGGAGTGCCGACGGCTGCCGCCAGATGCATCGGACCACTATCGTTGGCGATCACCACGCGACAACGGCGAAACAACTCCGCCAGTTGAAACAGATCCGTTTGACCGGCGAGATTCCGTCGTCCCTGGGCGATCGCCTCGATTCGCGGCCGCTCGGTCGCTGACCCCGTCAACACGACCCGCTCGGGCGGAAGACGACGGATCAGCTCGGCGAACCGGTCATCGCCCCACAGCTTCGTCGCCCAGCGGGCGGAGGGGTTGACCGCAATCAGGTTTTCCGTGGTTTCGAACGCTGGCAGGCCAAGAGGGAACTCGATTGGCCCGGAATCGCATTCCAGATAATGAGCGGCGGCCAGGTACCGGTCCACCGCATGGGCAGGTTGCACCGTTACGATCTCATTGAAGAACAGTCCGGCGCCTTCGCGGGCGTCACTCAGTCCGATGCGGCGCGGCGCGCGCGTCGCCCACGTGATGATGCCGCTGCGGAGCAGGCCCTGTAGATCCACCACGACGTCAAATCGCTTCTTGTGTAGCCCGTTGAGGAAGCTCATCATTCGCGGAAATTGCCCCAGACCGGCCAGCCGCTGGCGCTCAAACGGAATGAGTTCGTCGATAATCGGACTGTGCTTCAGGAGCGAGGCCAGGGTGTCATTGATCAGCCAGGAAATATGTGCGTAGGGGTACTTCCGGCGGATGAGATTGACCGTCGGCAGGGCATGTACGACGTCCCCGAGCGAGCTGGGTTTGATGATCAGAATGTTTGTCACCGTGCCTCGGTGTGGCGGACGAGGTGACCGCTCCTACGGAAATGGGCGTCTACCGTCCATGAGCCAACCGTTCGGCCAGCGATTCCGGCAGGCCAGCCGCCCGAATCTTCTTCTGCGTCACGTTGATGGCGTATTCGACGCGGCGCAACTCGATCAGGTTGGTCATGAGATCGAAGATAACGTACGCCGACTTCGGGTTGCGATCGCGCGGCTGGCCGACCGAGCCGACATTGATGAAATACTTGCGGCCGACTTCGATCTTGATTTTCGAGTACAGACCACCCTGCAACCCATTCGGTCCGCGGACGAATGCGACGGGCACGTGGGTGTGGCCGTTGAAACAGACCGGCGTATGCTGGTAATTGAAACTGGCCTGCGCCGCCAGCCGATCAAACACGTACGCCCATTTCTCCGGCAGATCGAGTGTCGCATGCACAATCGTGAAGGATTCGACGTGCCGCACGTACTTGAGGTCGCGCAACCAGGCCTTTTCCTCGGTGCTCAACTGGGTGCGGGTCCAGCGGATGGCCTCGGCGGCCATTGGATTGAACCCCACGAGCTCGATTTCCGAAGCACAATACTCGTCATGGTTGCCCATGATCACGGGACAATCCAACCGACGGACCGTATCGAGACATTCCTTTGGATTGGGTCCGTACCCGACGATGTCCCCCAGGCAGACGTAATGCGTACACTTGTGTTCGCGAGAATCCTTGAGCACCGCGTCGAGTCCTTCGAGGTTCCCGTGGATGTCACTGATGATGGCGTATCGTATCGCGGGGGCGGGCATGGCGGCTACGGTGTCGTTGGGGGGAAGACCCGCTGGTCGTTCGGGATGGCCAGTTCATCCTCCAGCCGGCGGATTTCGCGCTCGATGATACTCCAAGCCTGCTCGTTCTTGGAGTGGTCCAGGAACCACAAGTGTTTCCACTCGTCATAGGCAGCGTTGATGTCGCCGCACTTTTCGAGGGCTCGGGCGTACAATCGGGGAACAAATTGGGGTGCGTCGGGAAAGCTGGACGCCTTCTCCAGATAGGAAGCGCTCTTGCAGAAGGCCTCGGTACACGGCGGATTGTCACAATCCTTGCTGAGTTTTTCATAGTAAAGCCACGCCATGGAGAAATACAACTCGTAGCGGTTGGGCAAGTTGTCGACGCCCCGGAGCAGGAATTGCCGCGCCTTCTCGTGCCATTCCCGTTCCCGCTTGATCCCTTCGGCCTTGGTCCGATTATTCGGATCCGAAAATGAGCCATACCCGATATTCCAAGCCATGTGCCACCCGCCGAGGTCCCAGAACATGACCGACTGCGGCTGCAGGGTGACGACGACCTCCATATTGCGGTATTGCCGCAGCCATTCCCGTTTCTCCCAGAAATCGTGGCTTTGGATCCACAACAAGTCGGAAACGACCCCCCGCATTCCCGCCAGGAGCGCGATGGCGAGATTCTGCCCGATGGTCTCCCGCAATTCGAACGTCACGCGGGCGCCACCGTATTTCATCTCCATTCGCTGGCGGCGCAGCGAATTCTCAAGCGGAAGGAGGGCAAACCCGATTCCGAAGAGAAGAAGAGCAACCAGCAATTTCATGCGCGTTCCCTAAATCTCCCGCCGCGCGAACACGAGGTGGGCGGCGACGACGATCACCAGGGCCCGAGTCAGGCCGTAGGTGACAATCTGGGCAACGTGACTCCAGGGCACGACCTTCCCCAGGTTGATCTCGTCCGCGAGGCTGAACAATCCAAAGTCGGGTATCACCGCCAGGATGGCCATGAACACCCGGTGAGCCCCCCACATCTCGGCCGCGCTGCCGCGCAACATGCCCGCGACAAACACCATGAACGGAACGACGACGTTGAACACCAGCGAAGTGGAAAACGTCGAGATCAACAGCGTCACCGCCGCGATGAGAGTCGCCTTCGCCAGTTCCGCGATCAGGGCTTTGACCAGTTCCACATCGCGGAGTTCCACCTTGACCTGCTCGATTTGTTTCGCGGCCTCGACGTGGGCCTCCGGCGTCTCGCCCACATAGCTCTGGCTCAGCTCGCGAATCATCCCCTGTTCCTTGATCCACAGCACCGCGGCGAACAGGATGCACATCGCCGCCACGCTCAACAGCAGCAGCAGCAGACCGCCGCAGAATTTCCCGAGGAGGAATTCGAATCGCCGCACGGGTTTCGCCAGAATGGTGTAGATCGTGCGGTTCTCCACTTCACTCGGCAGCAATTGCGCCGTCCCGACGATGGCGATCAGGGTGCTGATGACCGAGATCACCCCCAGGCACGTGTCCTTGATGAACTTCATCTGCTCGCCGAATGTGAACTGGGCAAAGAACACAGCCGAGGCGATAAACACCAGTCCGATCAACAGGAACAGGATGAACACCTTCTGGCGGACCGCCTCGGTCAGCGTGTTGACAGCGATGATGGCCACGCGGCGCGGGGAAAATCCCACGCGCTCCGGGTTGGTGGACGTCCCCATGGTTGTTGCTTCAGTCATGTTCGCCGACTCCTCGCTCGTCTTTGCGCAGGGCATCCAGGAACAGCGCTTCCAACGTCGTCTGCGGATGCCCGACCGATACGATCGACGCGCCTGCGGCTCGCACGGCATCCTCGACGCGCGCCCGCGCAGCTTCGGGCAGGTCCTGAACGGTGATGCTCAATCGACGCTGATCGCTGATGAGTGTTTTGACCTCGCCTTCGAGGATCATCTGACCGCGGTTGAGAACGCCGATGCGGTCGCACACGTCCTGCACCTGGGCCAGCAGATGCGAGCTGAGCAGGACCGTCTTGCCCATGCCTTTCAGGCGCAGGATGAGGTCGCGGATGTCCTTGCTGCCAATCGGATCGACGCCGGCTGTGGGCTCGTCGAGCAGGAGCAGTTTCGGATCATGGACCAACGCTTGCGCCAGCCCGATCCGCTGAAGCATGCCTTTGGAGTATCCGGCCAGACGACGATCGCGCGCGTGGCTCAGGCCGACCAGATCCAACAATTCCTCGGCCCGTTTCCTCAGCGACACGTCGCGGAGACCGCACAGTCTCCCGTAGAACTCGAGAGTTTCCGCCCCCGTCAGGTATCGGTAGAAATACGGGTTTTCGGGAAGAAAGCCGACGTGGAGCCGTGATTCCACCTTGCTGCACGGCACGTCGAAAATCCAGGCGTTGCCCTCGGTCGGCACGACCAGGTCGAGCACCAGTTTGAGGGTCGTACTTTTGCCCGAGCCGTTTGGGCCGAGCAATCCATACACCTCGCCCTCGTGCACGTGAAGATTGAGCTTCTCCAGCGCCAGCAATTTGCCCTTGCGCCAGCCCAAATCGTATTTCTTTGTCAGTTGTTCCGTTCGAATCGCGTCCATCTAATGTCGTATCTCGAAGCCACGGAACTCTTCCGTGGCGACGCTCCAATTCACATCAGCATTTCGTATGTGGCTTCCCAATTGGCTGACTCGCATGGCTTCCACGAAGGCTCGGACTTCCTCGTCGTCTCCCTCGGCAATCAGCTCGACGCGGCCATCCGGCAAATTACGAACGTATCCGGTCACGTCGTAACCGCAAGCAATTTCGCGCGCGGTGTAGCGAAACCCCACTCCCTGCACCCTCCCCGTGTAAAAGACCGTCGCACGCTTCAGCATACCATCCGCCCGCCAGACTATCGACAAACCGCAACCCAGTCAAGAGAACGGAGCATCTCCCATTCGGTGACCTGAAAAACCCCGCACATCCATGCATTCTGAGCTTGCATTTCCCTATCGGGGAAGCATAGAATGTGTTCAACACCCCGGGAGGAGCGTTTATGGCACTGTTCGGCGGAATGTTTAGTGGTGGTCAGAAACATCCGAATTTTGACCAGCTATCGCAGTCCATTCAGGACAACCTTGGCCTGCAAATCGATCCGCCCGGCGAAGACGTGCTGACGGCGGTCGATTCGTTGGCGCATCACGACCTGCTGGACATCCAGAACGCGCACACGATCGAGGTCGTGCAGGACCTGCTGATGCGCAAATCCATCCGCGTGAGCATGGACGGCACGGCGCAGAGCATCGTTCTGACCGTCGCGGCGCGCGAGGAAATCGAGAACGAACTGAAGAGCGAACACACGGCCGTCAAGGTGATGCATGTCGGCAGCCATCACGGGACATCGCGGATCATTCGGTCGTTCGGCGTCAACCCCGAGCCTGTCAAAGTGGCGCCGCCCACGACCTCCGTCCAATCGACCGTTGGCGAAACCGCCGCGGTGCCGCCCGCCTTCGAGCATCTGGAGGCGACCGAGCGGCTCTGCCCGGTCGTGGTGGATCTGTTTGTCAAGCACGGCCAGTTGACCACTGCGGACAAGGATGTGCTCAAGAAAATCCGTCCGACGGATTACACGCTCGACGCACGGATGGCCGCCCTCGAACGTTGGAAGGCGGAAGTCACCCGGCGGTCGCGCGGCATCCACGTGCGCGAAGCTGGTCCCACCAGCCTGTTGGGCAGCGACGATGCCGAGGCGCGGAAATCGGAAGACGCCATCTTGCGGCGGTTCGACGCGTTCCTGCATTGGCTGAGCAAGCTGATCAAGGCCTTCGAGGCCAAGGGCGTGAAGTTCAACGGCAAGCCCGTGTGGCTACCGCATTAAGATCGGACTACACTGGGACTTGCCGCATCGCGGATTGAACCGTATCAGGCTTTAACCCAAGCCATGTGGCTGCGGCGTCGACGTGATTGAACACGATGGCCGTTGCCCCATACTGCACGATAACTCGTTCAAAGACCGCCGCTTGTTTGGATGCGTCACCGGCCACGATGGCCACCTTCATGCCGTTGATTTCATTCCGGCGCTCGCCGTAAAGGTGTGCCGCCTTTTCGACGGTCGCTTCGTCCATAGACGAATCGAGGCGTGCGGTCGACAGATCAGTCAGGTGCAGGCGCCTGGCTGGTGGCCAGTCTGGGTCTGAGCTTAGCTTTTGTACATGAGTCAGGAACTCGCTCGCTGTGACCACTCCATCCCACCGGGTCAAGGTAAACCCCATTCCTTTGTCAATGCGGTATGCAATGCTCATCGCTGACTCTCCTCTCTCAGAGGCTGATCCGTCTACTTATGCTCATCGAGACGGCGCCGAGCAAGACAATTATAAGAATGTCGGAAGGGAGCGGCCGCTGGGCCGATTCTTGAGGGCGTGCGCGGGATCCGTATCGCGCCGTGCCGAGGATGGCGCTCCGCTCAAGAGCCCCAGTCCGTCGCGGCGAACGGTGCTCAAGGAAGTGGTCGGGACGGCGGGATTGGCGTTGGACGACAAACGCCTTCCCCCTCCCATCTCGGGGAGATGGTCGGGACGGCGGGATTTGAACCCGCGACCTCTTGGTCCCGAACCAAGCGCGCTAGCCAAACTGCGCTACGTCCCGTTCCTCGGCCACTCCCGCTAGTTAATCACACTTTCTTGCGGGCACGCAAGTACTCAATCACCATTGGCATGACCGAGATAATAATGATCGCCAGCTCGACGACACCGAAATGCTTCTTCACGAAATCCAATTGGCCGAACCAGTACCCGCCGAACATCAGCAGCGTCACCCACAACACGCCGCCGAGAAAATTATAAACGCTGAATCGCAGGTAGGTCATGTGCCCGACGCCCGCGACGAACGGGGCGAACGTGCGCACGATCGGCACGAACCGCGTGATGATGATCGTCTCGCCGCCGTACTTCTCGTAGAACGCGTGCGTCTTGTCGAGGTACTCCTTCTTCACGATCCGCGGGAACCGCGCGGCCAGTTTGTCGCCGAAGAAGTGGCCGATGGAATAATTCGCCGTGTTCCCGCCGATAGCCGCGAGGCAGAGCACCACGAACAGCCAGCCGACGCTCAGCGGGCTGCCCGGCGTCGCCGCCAACGCCCCCGCCGCGAACAACAGCGAATCCCCCGGCAGGAATGGCGTCACGACAAATCCGGTCTCGGAAAAAATGATCGCAAACAGCAGCCCGTAGGTCCAGGCCGTCCCGTGGACGTTCATCGCGTCGTTCAGGTGTCTGTCCAAGTGCAGGAACAGGTCGAGCAATTGGTGCAAGGCTTGCATAAAGGGTCGCTACGTGTAGCACACCCGCCAACGGATGTCAGCTTGGAAAATTGAGAGGAAAAGGCCTGCCCGTCCATTCAGTTGTTGGTAGGGTGCGCTGGCTCGGCGCGCCGTTGTAGGCCCACTGCCCCCACTGGGCGTCCCGCCGGTTACCCCGGCTATCACCATCCACTTTTTTACACACCTTTAACTTAACAATTCCCCAGACCGCCATAGACTGGCCTCGCACAGTAAACGAGTCTGGAGAAGACTGGAGGATCGAATATGAAGGCACGCTTTCTAGTCGTTGCTGCATTTCTGATCGTCACTATCACCCCACTTGGCGCCGCAATTATCACGGTCACGTCCACCAACGATTCCGGCCCCGGCTCGTTGCGCGACACTCTCGCCAGCGCCAGTGACGGAGACACGATCGATGCATCCTCCATCACCGGTACAATCCTGCTGACCAATGGCGAACTCCTCGTCACCAATAGCGTCGATGTCGTCGGGCCCGGGCCCGACCTGTTGGCGGTCGATGGAAACCAACATAGCCGTGTGTTCCACGTCGGCTCGAATAGTGTCGTCAGCCTCTCCGGCCTGACCGTAACAAACGGGGCGGCTCAGAACTATTTGACCGCTCGGGACGGCATCTTTATTGGCGGTGGAATCAGGAACGACAGCTCGACCCTAGCGGTGAGTAACTGCGTTATCGCTGAGAACTTGGCTGGCGGCAACCAAAGATGCGGCGGCGGTGGCATCGGAAATATCAACGGCACGCTCACCCTCAGCGGTTGCACCTTGAGAGGCAACAGTGGAGAGCTTGGCGGCGCCATATACAACGTCGGGTCTCGCACTCTTGTCCCCCACCTCGAGGGCAGTACGGCGACGCTGATCATCATTAACTGCTCTCTCGTTGGAAACTCCGCGGTAGTCGGCGATATCCGAAGCTGCAATGGCGGCGGCATCTGCAACTGGGGTAATGGCGGGATGGCGAGTGCCGTGATTGTCAACAGCACGATCAGTGGCAATTCTGCAATAATAGGCGGCGGGATCGAGAACAACCAAGCGAGTCTGGAGTTGCTTAACAGCACAATTGCGGGGAACACGGCCCCTGCTGGCGGGTCGGGCATCGACAACGAGTTCGGGGCGAGCTTGAAGGTCGTTAACAGCACGCTAAGCAGCAATTGGTATCGTGCGTTCGGCTCCATCTGGGGAGTCAGCTTGTTTAACTACGATTCAACCGTAGAAATTGGCAGCACCATTCTGGACTCTATCGATGAGTCGGTCACTATCGGGAATAACGGGGGCACAATTACGTCGCTCGGATACAACCTGATCACCGACGCGGGCGTGGTGAACCCCGACGGGGGCGCCGATAAGTTGACCGCAACCGGCGACCAGAACAACACCGATCCGATGCTCGGGCCGTTGCAGGACAATGGCGGGCCGACGTTCACCTGCGCGCCGTTGTGCGGGAGCCCGGCCATCGACCAAGGCAAGAATTTCTCGAGCGCGACGACCGACCAGCGCGGCAACGGATACGTCCGCACGTTTGACGATTGCGTCGCGCCGAATGCCCCGGGCGGCGACAGCACCGACATCGGCGCGTACGAGGTCCAACAGGGCGAGTGCCCTCACGCGATCACGGTGAATTGTCCCGCGAACTTCAGAGTGGATGCGACTTCGCCGAGCGGAGCAACGGTGTACTTCGCCGAGCCAACGGCTTCCAATGGCTGCGCCATAGGCATCATCTGCACACCGGCCAGCGGCAGCCGGTTTCCCATCGGCGACACGGTCGTCAGTTGCGTCGCGACCGATAGCGAGGGCAATACCGGCACGTGCAGTCTCGCGGTGCACGTCAGAGGCGCGACGGAGCAGATCAATGACCTCACCGCGCTGGTCCAGAGCCTCAATCTGAATCCATGCGTGGCCAACTACCTGATCTGGGAGTTGCAGGCGGCGTCCAACGCGTTGCACCGCGGAAATCCATGGTTTGCCTGCGGTGACCTCGACATGTTCATCTTTAACGTGAACATCCAGACATGCTGGGGACGGATCTGTCCCCCATATCAGGGACGAATTCTGGTTCGTGACGCCCAGCGAATCCAGAATGTGATCGGATGTCATGGCGAATGGTACGATCCGAGACGGTTTTGAGGCGTTGTTTCGCGCACCGCTGTTGCGGCACCCGACAACCTTGGGGTAAAAGACCTTCGCACAACGGAGAGAGTTGTTGGTAGGGTCGGATCGCCGGGCCGGCCACATTCCGACGACGCGGCGGGCTGGGCCAGCCCGCCCTACCTCGGCATTCAATATTGCGGGTCTACTTGACCCCGGCTTGAATTACCGTGAAGTTCTGACCCCCGATCGAGATCGTGCCGGTGAGGGTGCTGGTGGATGTGTTGGCTGGCACCGAATACGTGACCTTCCCCTTCCCCGTCCCGCTGCTGCCGGAGGTGATGGTGATAAACAAATTGGTGGTCGTGGCCGTCCACGTGCAATCACCGAGGTTCGGGGATACGTTCACGCTGGCTGTCCCGGCGGTGGACTTGAGCTTGGCGGATTTGGGGCTGAGCTTGTATGTGCATCCGCCTGCGGTTTGGTTGACGGTAAAGGTCAGGCCGGCAATGTTGATCGTGCCGACCAAGGGCGTGGTATTGGTGTTGCCGGGAACGGTGAAGGCCACTTTGCCGTTGCCCGTGCCGGTGCTGCCCGAAGTGACCGTGATGAACGGATTGGTGGTCGTGGCCGACCAGGAGCAATCAGTGCCCACGGCTTTCACGCTGACATTTTTCGAGCCGCCCTTGGTCGTTAGCGTCACGCTGGTCGCATTGAGCGAGAACGTGCAGTTGTTCTGCGGGTTGTTGGTGCTGATCACGACTCGGAAGATCGTGCCTTGATTATGAGCGCCGCCGGCCGTGGTTGCGCCGTAGAAACTGCCGTCACTCGCGAGAGTCAGGCCGGCGATGGGTTCCGAGCCATCCGCGCCGCGAAACTGATACAACGCGGTGACAGCACCCTGCGGCGTGATCATGAACACGGTGCCAAGATGGTTCGTGCCGCCGGTAAAACTCGTCCCGTAGAAATTGCCATCCGGACCGAGCGCCAGGCTTCCCGGATGGGCCGGATCGGGATCGCCATTGAAATCGTGCAAGGTTGTCAGCGTGCCTTGCGGGGTGATCACGAACGCGGTGCCACAGCCGTTCGCGCCGCACCATTTCTTGCCGACGCTTCCGCCGCCATCCAGTGTCGTTCCGTAATAATTGCCGTCGAGGCCTTCGACGAGCTCGGCTTTGGGATGCGCGCCATCCGTCCCGTCCGCAAACGAGTACAGGAGCGTGAACGTGCCGCTGGAGGTGATTTGATAGACCGCGCCGGCGTCGTGGGCGCCGCCGAACAAGGTCGTTCCGTAGATGTTTCCGTCGGTGCCGATGACGGCCTCTTTGCCCGGGTTGGCGCCGTCGGTGCCGCTGAAGCTATGAATGGTTGTGATGGTTGTGAACTGCGAATTGATTTTGTAGATCGTGCCCGGTGGGTTTTGCACCCCGTCGCCAAAGTCATCGGCGGCGTTGGTGCCTTCGTAGGCGCTCCCCATGCCGCCGCTGTAGGTCGTGCCGATGTAATTGCCGTCGCCGCCGGGGATCACCCCGGAGTCGGACGTGTCGCCATTGGTGGTGTCGAAGCTGAAGAGGCTGGTGAACGCGCCTTGGGGAGTGATCGAGAAGATCGTGCCGCAACAGATGCTCGTTTCCGTGCTGGAGATGACGATCCCATTTCCGCCGGATTGGGTCGTGCCATAAAGCACACCATTGGTCTCGAACAGCAACCCCCGCGGGCCGATGCCGTCATACCCCTGAAACGTGTACAGGGTGGTGAGCGTGCCCTGCGGGGTCATCTTGTAGATGGTGCCGTCGTCGTTCGTCCCGCCGTAATACGTCGTCCCGTACAAGTTGCCGTCGGTGCCGACGATCGGCGGCTGGACGGGATACGAGCCATCGTAGGGGCCGACCGGGCCGTTGTTGACGCCGAAATGGTACAGGACGGTCAGGGTGGCTGTGTCGGCGTTCGCTCGCTGGAAAGAACCAGCGAGGACCACCGAGATGATCACCAAAAGAGTGCGAAATGCGTTCACGATATGGTTCCTTTCGCGCAATGGATGCCAGCCACACGTTGTGAGGTGCCGGATCAATTCAGGAACAAAAGGTGGATACGCGACTGCCCCTACAGAGTACGCGCCTTCTTCGTCACCAGTTTTCAGGAATTGCCCGAGCAACCAGCGGACAGTATACAACTTCCGCTGGTGAAACTCAAGACGCCCGCGGCCGGCAGTTCATCGGGAGGATTCACCACGAGCGGTCAGCGCCATGATCCATCTAGTCAGAGGCAGCGGCTTGGTCTGCGTCCGAATCGGCCGCGTCCTTCGGTGTCGTCGCTCCAAACGCCGTCGCGGCGGCGAGTGCGCGATCCGACTCGATGTCCCACAAATTGTGAAACAGGAACCATTGTTCGCTGTGCTGGCGGATCACGCGCTCCAGGGCGGCAGCGATGAGGCGCATGATGTCATCGACGCTCTGCCGCGATTTGTCCGCCCAGATCGGTTCCTCCATGATGTAGGCGAACGTGTCATCCGGCAAGCGGACCATGAAGATTGGCAGCAAGGGAGCGCCGGTGGCCAGGGCCAACTTCGCCGGTCCGTCCGGCAACCGCGCCGGGCGGCCGAAGAACTCGACGGTGTGGTTGGATCCGGTGAAGTCCCGGTCGGCAACCACGCCGACGATTTCGTTGCGCCGGATCGCGGCAATACACTCGCGGCCGGCCCGGCCGAAGGGGATCGGGTACAACCCGCGAAGCGCGCGGTAGTGCTGATACAGCTCATTGAGCTTCTTGTCGGGCACCTGAAGGGCGACGCTGTTGAGTTTGTACCCCAGCGCGGCCAACGCCGCGGCCCCCAGCTCCCAGTTGCCCAGGTGCGCACTGAGGAAAATGACGCCCTTGCCGTGGGCCAGCAGATCGTCGAGAGCCTTCGGCACGTTCCCGAAATGGACGATCTTGTCGATCTGCCGCCGGTCGAGGCGCAGGAACTTGAAGAAATCGACCAGGTACTTGGCGAAGTTGAGGAAATTCTCGCGCGCCAGCGAATGCAGGGCGCGAGGCGACAAGATCATGCCGCTGCTGGCGTGGATCTGCTGCAGATTGGCGATGACGCTTTCCCGGCCGCGTTTGTCGAACAGGACATACAGGTCAGCGACGCGGCGGGCGATCCCGTAGTTCATGCGGCGCGGCAGCACCCGGGCCAGCAGCTCGGCCGACTTGAGCCAGTAATACTTCATGCGGCAACCGCGGGATTGGCAACGAGCAGACGCAGGATGTCCCGCGCGGCGTTCTCGGCGGAACGCGGGCGTCCCAGGGCGGCAGCCGCTTCACGCATGGTCCAGAGCTTGCGCGGATTGCGCAGGAACTCGTCGACAAACGCCATGACGTCGTTGGCGTCCTCCGCTTCGACCGCGACATTTTGCGAGAGCAGGTACTCGGTGTTCTTGGCTTCCTGGCCGGGGATGGGATTGATGATGATCATCGGCAGCTTTTTGACGAGCGCTTCGGCCGTGGTGATCCCGCCCGGTTTCGTGATGATGATCTCGGAGATTTCCATCAATTCCTGCACGTTGTCGACGAAGCCAAAAATCCTCGTGGTGTGCCGCAACTTCGGCCCTTTTCGCGCCAGTTGCTCCTGCAGCTCCTGGTTCTTGCCGGTCACGGCGATCACGTCGAACGGCTGCGGTAGCTTGTTGAGTTTGCGAATCACGGACTTCATCGGCCCGAGCCCCAGACTCCCGCCCATCACCAGGATCTTCGGCAAATCAGGTGTGAGCCCGAGGTTCTTGATCACCGCCGCCTTGTCCACCGTCTGCTGGAAGCAGTCCTGGGTCGGAATTCCGAACGCCGCGACCCGTTCGGGCGGGACCCCCTGCGACACCAGTTTTTGGCGCGTATCTTCGCTGGGAGCGATATACAGGTCCACATTCGGATCGGCCCAGTAGCGGTGCGCGACAAAATCGGTGAGCACGCCGACCAGGACCGGGGTCGTCCGCCCGGTGGCCCGCTTCCACGACGCCATCACGCCGCAGGCGAACGCCTGGGTGCAGACAATCGCGGCGGGATCGAATTCGTCCAACACACGCTGCAGCTTGCGTGAGTTGCCGCGGTTCAGCAATTCGCGGATCACCGCCGTGCGCTCCTTGAACCCGGGGTTGTCATACATCCATTCCCAGATTTCCGGGGCCGTCTTCAATGCCGCCAAGTAGGCTCGCAAGGTGACTTTCGACAGAATCGGATTCGCGTGGCTGAAGGAATCCAGCAGCATCGTCTCCACGTGCGAATCGAGCCGCCGCATTGCCGTCTCGATCGCCATGGCGGCCGAATAATGCCCGGAGTGCTTCGTCAAATACAGAAACAGGATTCGCCTAGTCATGAAAGTTAACATACCCAGCATACAAAACGATGGTTCCGCAGGTCAAACAATCTGTTTGCCCTCCCTAAACGGCACTTTCGCTTCAAAATTGTGGAGACCGGCAGCCGCCCGGTGCTAGGATGGAAGGGAATGCCAGCGCTGGTCGACACGGAACGAGAGTTCACCACATGACGGAACGGCGTTCCACGGAAAACCCATGAACCCGATCACCGTGTATTTCGTCATACCGCGAATCCATCGCACGGGCGGGTACGAACGGCAGGCCATCACGCTGGCGCAAACATTGCGACATCGCGGCGTGACTCTCCACATCCTGACAGATTGCCAGCCGACGGAGCCCCTGGAAGATTGTCGCGTGTTGCCCGCGCAGTCGACGCTCGGCGCGCATCTCGCCTTTCGCCGTGAATTTGCCGCAGCGAGAGCGAAAGGCCCCGCGATCGTTCACATCCACGGCCTGTACCGGTTCTCCGCCGTGGGATTGTGGACGGCGACGCGGCTGCGGTTACCCACCCTGTTGAAATTGCCGTCGAGCACGGACGTTCAAATCCTGTTCCAATCGCGTCGCCTTGCCGTGCGCGTCTTCCAGCCGATGCTGCAACGAGTCGACCGGTTCCTCTGCCCGAGTCAAGACGTCGCCAGGCAACTTGAGCCGCACCTCCGCCGACCCGAAGCCGCGACGTACCTGCCCAATGGCGTCGATACACAACGATTTTCGCCTGCGACAGCGGAACAACGCCGCCATCAGCGCGACACGCTCAAGATTCCTTTCGGCCATGTCATGCTGAACGTGGGACGCCACGTGGCGCTCAAGGGCGGCGATGTTCTCCTCAGGGCGTTTGCCCGGTCGCGGCGCTCGCTTCCCGCGGACACGGGCCTGGTCTTCCTGGGGGATGGCGAAGAGACGGCGACGTGGAAGCGGCTCGCCACCGATCTGGGCATTGCAACCGCGGTTATGTTTGCGCCGACGCACACCGAACCGGAACGGTATTTTCAGGCCGCCGACGCATTCGTCCTGCCGTCGCTGAGAGAGGGGCTACCGAACGCCCTGCTCGAAGCCATGGCCTGTGGTTTGCCGTGCGCGGCCTCGGACACCGGCGGCATCCGTGACGTCCTCGCCGGGAAGTTTCCCGGTCAATTGGTTCCGCCGGGAGACGTGGACGCGCTGGCGGCGGCGCTGCCGAATCTGCTCGAAGCCGGGCTTGCGCTTGGCACCCGGATGCGCGAGGATGTTCAGACACATTTCTCCATCGACACAATTAGCCAGCAGTTGATCGGCATATACGATGAATTGATTCGCACGAAAGGCTGATGGCATGAAAGTCCTCTTCCTCACGCAGAGTTGCGAGCTCGGCCCGTCGAGCCGGTACCGTGTGTACCAGTTGTTGCCATTTCTTCAGAAGCTGGGCCTCGAATGCGAGGTGTCGCCCGCGATCGATGAAGCGCTCTATCGCCAGCTCTATCTGGATTCTCCGGCGCGAGGCTCGAGGATTGCCGCGTTCTCGGCGGCATGGCGGCGCCGCCGCGCCGACCTAGATCGCGTGAATGATTTCGATGCCGTCTTCGTCCAGAAGGGCGTTTTCCCCGGCCTCTATTCCGGCTTCGAAAAGAAGTTCGCCGCCCGCAAGCCGCTCGTGTTTGATTTGGACGACGCGATCTGGCTGCCGCGCGTCGGCGGCTCGCGTGTCCTTCAAGCCCTGCACCGTGAGAAGGCCGTTCAGGACGTTTTGCGCTGTGCCGCCGCCGTCATTGCGGGAAACGATTTTCTGGCCGAGTACGCCTCACAATTCAACAAGACCGTAACGGTTGTTCCCAGCTCGGTTTGCCTGGAGAATTACCCCCAGGCGCCCGGTTCCAGTGTGGTCGGATGGATTGGCAGCCGCACCACACTCGAGTACCTGAAGCCGCTGAAGCCGGCGTTCGAATCGCTCGGGATCACACCCCGCGTCATCGCCTCGGGCGATCCGGTCCACCTTGGCTTCAACGTCGAGTTTCGCCCCTGGCGGCTGGACACGGAGTTGAACGAGCTGTCGCAGTTCGGCATCGGCATCGCTCCCTTGCTGGACACTCCGTGGGAACGCGGCAAGTGTGGTGTCAAGCTTCTCCAGTACATGGCCTGCGGCATCCCCGTGATTGCGTCCCCCGTGGGAGTCAATCCGCAGATCGTCACCCACGGAGTCACCGGGCTGCTGGCAACGCACCTTGAGGATTGGGAGCCGGCTCTGCACTCGCTGATTACCGACGCGAAGCTTCGCCAGCGGCTCGGCGCCGCCGGGCGTACCACGATCGAGAAACGCTTCCGCGTTCAGCGCGCCGCCGAGGCGGTCCATTCCGTGCTCCGCGCCCTTTCTTGAAACGCGCCGCTCGCAAGAAACGCGGGTAGCTCCCCGACCGCTCGTTTCGGGCCTCAAGGACCTCAAAAAGGCCCTCAACCCCCCAAAACGAAGCCAAACGAAGCCAATCGCTTTTTCGAGGAACCGCGCTGCGTAATCCTTTGCCAGCCAGCGTCTTCCATCCCGTACCACTTTCAAAAACCGTTGGCTTCGTTTCGCAGAAACATATATATACCCCCCCCTCCCCCTCTGCGGCGGTCTATGACCGCCGGTCGTTCCTGCCATTCATGTCAAAGAACCATCACGCGGCAGTATATCGTAACTTAATACGTCTGTCAACAACTAAATCGCGAAACGATTCTCCGTCGTACAAGAGGGGCGAGTGCTGGGGCGCGGGAGGTCATCCCGGGGCCGAGGTCGCAGCAGCCGGGCCGCCGTCGTATCGCAGCCAAGGCGCTTGCCGTACCCCCCTGAAAGTACTATCCTAAAACTCTATGTCAGAGCCGCAAAAAGCCTATTCTTGCGCTCGACCCATTCGCGTCGCCTTTCTTGTAAACGACCATGAACATTCTGGCGTGATGCTGGACGCTATCTTCGCAAACTGCATGGGCCGATGGGGAGGGCGCTTCAGTCTTATCGTGCCCACAACAGAGGCTGGCCCGAAAGAGAGCTATCTGAACTGGCTGGAGTCCTTTGATCCAGACATTATATATTCCTACGTTGACCTGAGCAGCGCCGCCATCGAACAGGTGCATGAGCGGTTCTATCCCAGTTTTCTTGTTCGGCACGAGCTGTACGGAAGGACTGCGAGCGATGTCCACGCGTATCATCCGAAGCTTCCCATAGAGGGGCTTAAGGTAACCTGTGTCATCCCATTGGCAACTCTACCATCAGTGTTTAATGGCTCCCGTAATGCCCGCTTCCTCGGCGCAGCGGGACGCCTGCGGAACACGCCGTTTGTTCAGGACAGCTTTGGACTTTTCACAGAATGTGCGGGACACAGCTATTTCGCACCACTGAACGAGTTCGGAAGCACCCTTACCTTAGTGGCCGATGAAGATTGCCAGCCTCGCGCGAGGTGCCTGCCCCAGGCGGGAGACACAGTAGCAGATGTTCCCGCACTTTTGGATTTTGCTGGCAGCAAGAACCTCATCACCATGTCACAATTATCAGCAATAGCTGCGCCGAGACTTGAAATTGCTAGCAGGCATTGGGGTAACGCGTTCAATATTATCGTCGGAGATACTTTTACCGATAGAGTTGTTTATTGGAATGCCCGCTCTCTCTTCCCCAAATGGCGTGACCGAGAGTTCGTCGACTTGAGGATACCCTCCGGCTATTTAGCCGACGGCGGCATTCTCGACGCCATTGGCAGATTCCTAGCAAAACGCAATCACGTGTCAGGACACAGCAGCGGCTCAACGCCCTATGCAACGATTAGATCAAGCAGTGTCCCGTTGGCACATCTCAGCGCGTATGCGGCGGCCCTGCGAGGGAAAATGGCCTGGGTTCAGTACAGGGCGGAAACATTCGCAACAACCGATGACTGCTTACCAACAGAACCAGAACTGGAACGGGCGGCGTTTACGGTCGCCGAGAACTTCGCAGTCGGAACAGCATCTCTTTGGAGCGAAACGCACGCCAGTGACGGACACGTCGTCATTATTGACTCCTGCATAATACAGTGACTATTTCACCACAGTTCAGCCTGTTTCCAGAAGGCAGTGATCAACCGCGGGCGACGGCGCATTCGGCGGAGCGCTTGGGTTGCCCGCAGTGTTAGCTCCCA